>ENA-OPCL01002629-OPCL01002629.1-human-gut-metagenome-genome-assembly--contig:-NODE-2629-length-11371-cov-7.510693_pt1 | contig 11371 bp, 9 predicted proteins | sample MGYA00241251_ERZ501482 | MGnify/ENA primary metagenome ERZ501482 (study PRJEB25962, sample SAMEA2042581) | human gut metagenome | biome: human gut; feature: human-associated habitat; material: faeces... | reverse complement strand
TACATGCCTGTCACGCATGGGGTCACGGGTTCGAGTCCCGTACGCACCGCAACAACAATCCAAATCCCTGGAAAGTGATTGACTTTCAAGGGATTTTCTTCTTTTTTGGGGTTCAATCGGGAGACCAATCTAATGGGTCAACGTAAAAATCTGAGGGACTCCTTGATTAAGCATAAATTTTTATTAGTCTGAAGAGAAAGAAAGCTCTGGCCTTCACTCCTCTGAACTGCGTCCCCCCAGGAATTTCTCAAAAAGATGTTTCATCTTTCAGGTTATACGATAAAAGACTATCATATAACATGTTACGAGATGAAAGATAGAAAGTGTATCTTTCAGCTTTCTTTCATTGCGGAAAGCAATAAAAAGTTCTCAGCCAAACGATTTTTCAATCTCAGCCAAACGATTTTCCGTTCTCCTTAGAACGAAATGAAGCGTGGCTGAAGGATACCTGAAACATCCTTCAGCTCATAACATTAATATTACGAGTAACTTATCGTGAAATCTGAAAGATGAAACATCTTTTTCCAAAATTCCTGTGTAGAGGGTACCTACGGCATACAAGGAAATCCACTCTGCCCGTCAATGATCTACTGTTCCGTTTTTTCTGAAACTGTTTGTTTTATCATTAAAAAATGTATAAATAAGAATCTCCTACCAAATTTATTTGTACTTTTACTCCCATAATACTAAAGAAACAAAATACGACATGAAACATACTTATTTAGATTATTTGCTTCCAAGAAAGATTAATATTGCGGTTTTAGGTATAAGTTATATATGAAAAAGCCTAATACACTGTCATTTGGTTTATTCATAAAACAACGTTTTTCCGTCAGCAGAGAATTTAAAATTAACAAACAGCATATATAAAAAAGGGAGATTAATGAACAAGAAAGTGAAATGGGGGCTCATTGCCTTTATCGCATGTGGTTTAGTGGTATGGGGAGTTTATTCCCAATTACCCAAATTAAATTCCGAATTGGCTCAAGCCGACAAAGTAGAAAGCGGAGATAAAGCAAAAAAGAATATTTTGAATGTGAACGCACTAAAAGTCCGTACGGGTGTCCTTACTGACGAATTCACAGTAAGCGGCAATCTATTACCAGACGAAGAAGTAGACCTTTCCTTCGAGACATCCGGACAAGTCGTAGAGATTGGGTTCAAAGAAGGAAGCCACGTCACCAAAGGCCAATTACTTGCCAAGGTAAACGACAGGCAATTACAGGCCGAATTGAAACGCTTGCAAGCCCAACTCAAACTGGCCAATGACAGGGTGTACCGTCAACGCACCCTATTGCAGCACGATGCGGTAAGCCAGGAGGCATACGAACAAGTACGTACGGAACTCGAAACCTTAAAAGCAGAAATCGACATCGTAAAAGCTCAAATAGAGTTAACGGAATTACGGGCGCCTTTCGACGGAGTGATCGGCTTGCGCCAAATCAGCGTGGGAGCATACGCATCTCCTACCACCATCGTGAGCAAACTCACCCGTATCATCCCGCTGAAAGTGGAGTTTTCCGTCCCGGAACGTTATGTGAATGAAGTCAATCCGGGTACGGCTCTGACATTCACCATAGACGGTTCTTTACAAAACTTCCCGGCAAAAGTATATGCCAAAGAGTCTGCCATTGACGAAAACACGCACACGCTGAAAGTCCGTGCCTTATATGAGAATCCCAACGGACGCCTTACGCCGGGACGTTATGCCAGCATCAACCTCAAGAAGCAGGAAATTCAAGATGCCATTGCTATTCCGGCCGAAGCCATCGTACCGGAAATGGGTAAAGATAAAGTATTCTTATATAAATCCGGCAAAGCCCAACCGGTTGAAGTGACCGTAGGTCTGCGCACAGAAGAACGCGTGCAAGTATTAAAAGGATTGCAGGTGGGAGACACGCTAATCACATCCGGAACGTTGCAGTTGCGCACCGACTTACCCGTTGTACTCGACCGCGTAGATTAAGAGAAGGAGGACGTATATGAATATATCAGAGTTAAGTATCCGCCGCCCCGTATTGGCTACCGTGATGACCGTAATCATCCTATTGTTCGGAATGATTGGTTATTTTTATATCGGTGTACGTGAATATCCATCGGTGGACAACCCGATTATATCGGTTTCCTGTTCGTACGCAGGAGCGAATGCCGATGTCATTGAGAACCAGATTACAGAACCGTTGGAACAGAACATCAACGGTATTCCGGGTATCCGCTCTCTGACGAGTGTCAGCCAGCAAGGTCAAAGCCGCATCACGGTAGAATTCGAACTTTCGGTCGACCTGGAAACTGCGGCCAACGATGTCCGCGACAAAGTTTCCCGCGCCCAACGTTACTTGCCACGTGACTGCGACCCTCCTACCGTATCCAAGGCCGATGCCGATGCCTCTCCTATTCTTATGGTCGCCCTGCAAAGTGAAAAACGTTCTTTGCTCGAATTAAGCGAAATTGCCGACCTGACCGTCAAGGAGCAGTTACAAACGATTTCCGACGTAAGTAGTGTTTCCATTTGGGGAGAGAAAAAATATTCCATGCGCTTGTGGCTCGACCCCATCAAAATGGCCGGCTACGGTATCACGCCTATGGACGTCAAAAATGCAGTGGACAATGAAAATGTCGAATTGCCATCGGGTAGCATAGAAGGAAATACCATAGAACTGAACATCCGTACCATGGGATTGATGAACACGGCCAAGATGTTCGACGATTTGATTGTGAAACACGAAGGGAACCAAATTATCCGTTTCAGCGACATCGGTCGGGCCGAACTTGGAGCAGCCGACATCAAAAGTTACATGAAGATGAACGGTGTGCCGATGGTCGGCGTAGTCGTCGTGCCTCAACCGGGTGCCAATCATATCAATATCGCCGATGCCGTATATGAACGCATGGAGCAAATGAAAAAGGACCTGCCGGACGATGTACATTACAGCTACGGATTCGACAATACCAAATTCATCCGCGCCTCCATCAACGAAGTGAAACAAACGGTGTACGAGGCTTTCGTTCTGGTAATTATCATCATCTTCCTGTTCTTGCGTGACTGGCGCGTCACATTGGTACCTTGTATTGTGATTCCGGTCTCTTTGGTCGGTTCGTTTTTCATCATGTATTTGTTTGGCTTCTCCATCAACGTACTGACCATGTTGGCCGTCGTACTGGCCGTCGGACTTGTGGTGGACGATGCCATTGTGATGACAGAGAACATCTATATCCGTATAGAGCAGGGCATGAATCCGAAGAAGGCCGGAATAGAAGGCGCCAAGGAAATCTTTTTTGCCGTCATTTCCACGACGGTCACCCTGGTAGCCGTGTTCTTCCCTATCGTATTTATGGAAGGTACGACCGGACGGCTTTTCCGAGAGTTCAGTATGGTCATTTCAGGAGCGGTAGTCATATCATCGTTCGCGGCACTGACATTCACCCCCATGTTGGCTACCAAGCTCCTTAAACAACAGAAAAAGAAAAACGCCTTTTACCGTATTACGGAACCATTCTTCATCGGAATGAATAATATGTACAGCCGTTCCTTGCAAGTTGTCTTGCGCCACCGTATATGGACACTCCCTGTCATTGTCCTCATGCTGGGAGCTATCGTATATCTGTGGGGAGCCATACCTTCGGAAATGGCTCCATTGGAAGACCGCTCCATGATTACCATCAACACACGTGGAGCAGAAGGCGTGACGTATGAATACATCCGAGATTATACGGAAGATATAAACAGCATCGTAGACTCCGTGATTCCCGACGCAGACGCTGTGACTGCCCGTGTATCCAGCGGAAGCGGAAATATCCAAATCCGCCTGAAAGACATGGGAGACCGGGATTACACTCAGATGGAGGCTGCCGAAAAATTGTCGCAAGCCGTCAAAAAGAAAACCAAAGCGCGTGCATTCGTACAGCAACAATCCTCATTCGGCGGGCGTCGCTCGAGCATGCCTATACAATATGTTTTGCAAGCGACTAACATCGAGAAGTTGGAAAAAGTCCTGCCGGTGTTTATGGAAAAAGTCTACGAGAATCCTGTGTTCCAAATGGCAGATGTCGACCTGAAATTCAGCAAGCCGGAAATTCGAATCCACATCAACCGCGACAAAGCCAACATCATGGGAGTCAACACCCGTGATTTGTCTGAAACCCTGCAATACGGACTGAGTGGACAGCGTATGGGATATTTTTATATGAATGGAAAACAATACGAAATTCTGGGCGAAATAAACCGGCAGCAACGTAACAAACCAGCCGATTTACGAGCCATTTATCTGAGAAGCAGCGACGGTAAGATGATTCAAATGGATAATCTCATCGAATTGGAAAGCAGCATCGCCCCTCCGAAACTTTACCGTTACAACCGCTTTGTCTCTGCCACGATTTCCGCAGGTTTGGCCGAGGGAAAGACCATAGGGCAAGGATTGGACGAAATGGACAAGATTGCCAAAGAGGTATTGGACGATACGTTCCGCACCTCGTTGTCCGGTGACTCAAAAGAATTCCGCGAAAGTTCCTCCAGCCTGATGTTCGCCTTTATTTTGGCGTTAGTACTCATTTATTTGATTTTGGCCGCCCAGTTTGAAAGCTTCAAAGACCCCTTCATCATCATGCTTACCGTACCGCTTGCGATTGCCGGTGCATTGATATTCATGTACTTCAACGACATCACCATGAATGTGTTCAGCCAAATCGGTATCATCATGTTAATCGGGTTGGTAGCTAAAAACGGTATCCTTATCGTAGAATTTGCGAATTTGAAACAAGAAAACGGAGAAGACAAGGTAACGGCTGTACACGATGCCGCCCTGCAACGCTTGCGGCCGATTTTAATGACCAGTGCTTCTACCGTTTTAGGATTGATACCCTTGGCCTTTGCCACAGGAGAAGGCTGTAACCAGCGTATTGCCATGGGTATTGCCGTAGTAGGCGGTATGGTGGTATCCACTTTCCTTACCATGTATATAGTTCCGGCTGTGTATAGTTACATTTCAACCAATCGAATCAATAAAAAGGAGAAAAATGAAAAATAAGATACTGTGGCCTGTTTTATTTTTGTGCACATTGCCTGTACAGGCCCAACAAGACATGACAGAGGCGGAAGGTTCCGTCACTTTGCAGGAATGTTTATCACGCGGACTGGAGAGCAATTTCTCCATCCGAATGGTAAAAAACCAACAAGAGACGGCAGCAAACAATGCCACCCGGGCCAATGCGGGAATGTTGCCCACCGTGGACCTCAGTGCTTCCTACAGCGGCGATCTGGGTTCGACCCGTACTACCCCCCGCTCCACTGGAGTCACCACTACCGAACGTGGAGCGTATGACGGGACTGTAGATGCCGGCATCGACCTGAACTGGACTATTTTCGACGGCTTCAGCGTGTGGACCAACTACAAGCAACTGCAACTCCTGAAAGAACAGGGAGAACTGCAAACCCGCATTACGATAGAAGACTATGTGGCATCGCTCACAGCCGAATATTACAATTACATACAGGAAAAAATCCGTTTGAAAAACTTCCGCTACGCCATGTCCCTATCTCGGGAACGCATGCGTATCGTGGAAGTCAGATACCACATCGGTAATTTCTCACGTCTGGATTACTTGCAGGCCAAGGTCGATTTCAACGCAGACAGTGCCCAATACATGAAGCAACGGGAAGTACTGAACTCATCCCGGATAAAATTGAACGAACTGATGGCCAATCACGACGTAACGGCACTCATCGGTATACGAGATACGGCGATAGATGTCAATCCGGATCTGCAATACGATGAATTATGGCAAGCCACATTGGCCACCAACGCATCCTTGTTGATGGCAGACAAAAATACGGAAGTCGTACGGGCCGACTATAAAAAAATCATGTCCCGCGACTATCCTTACGTACGTTTGAATGCAGGATACGGATACACTTTAAACCGCTATGAACTGTCCTCCACGAAGAAGCGGGACAACTGGGGGCTGAATGCAGGTATCACCATCGGTTTCAACCTGTTCGACGGCAAACGGAAAATGCAAAAAAGAAATGCGCAACTGGCCATTGAATATGCCGAACTGGAACGGGAAGACCTAAAACTGTCTTTGAAATCGGATTTGAGCGACTTGTGGCAGGCCTATCGCAACAACTGGCAGGTGATGCTGATGGAACGCCAAAACCTTGTGGCCGCCCAGGAAAATTATGAATATGCCAATCTGCGCTACATGAAAGGAGATCTTTCCGGATTTGAAATGCGAGAAGCCCAACAAAGCCTTTTGGATGCGGAAGAACGACTTCTGGTTTCGGAATACGATACCAAAATGTGCGAAATCTCTTTGCTCCAACTCAGCGGAAAGGTTCTGACTTATTTAAATGAATAAAGACAGCAAAAACGAAAAGAGGACAGCGTAAAATCTAAGTTTGCGGAGGAAAAACGACAGAAAAGACAAACGAAGCGGAGAAAAAAACGCCAAAAAGTTTGGTTCATCCATTCGTTTTATCTACCTTTGCACTCGCAATCAGGAAATCGCCTGATTCCTCTTTTAAAGGTGCGTTAGTTCAGTTGGTTAGAATACATGCCTGTCACGCATGGGGTCACGGGTTCGAGTCCCGTACGCACCGCTTACAAAAAACGACTAATATAAGCAAGTCGAAGAAAATATCCTCAAAGTCAGCGACTTTGGGGATATTTTCTTATTCTACCAAGACAGATAAATATCCCCCTAAAAGACGAAAATCGGACAAACAAAATACCCAAATCGTAACCAAGAAAAAAAACGCTGAAAATGGTTACGAGTTCGTAGGTATGTCATTGGTTTGTCGTAGTTTACATTCAATTTTACCGACACCGGATTACCTAAAATCCTGAGCAGGAAAAGATAATGTCAGGAATGGTTACAGGTTACCTTTTGGAAAAGTAGGATAACTTCTTTCAAGTGTCAGCTATAAAGCCGCCAAGTGTCTGTTTGAAAATTATTTTAAGTATTTGACAAGCAATAATTTTGCAATTAAAAAACAGACAGCGTATGAAACGGAACACATTCAGCGTACTTTGTTATGCAAGAAAAAGAGAGCAGGGGAAAGATAGGCAATACCCTATCATGGTTCGCATCACGGTGGACAGCGAGCAGGTACAGTTTAATTCCCAACTTATGGTAGATAAAAAGATGTGGAAAGACGGTGGCGTAGTAGGTCGCAGCGCAACGGCGGTACATTTGCGTACCCAAATAGAAAAAATCAAGACCGACATCACACGCATTTATGAGAAAGAGATAGAGAACAAACGCTATCCGTCCCCACTGAAACTGAAGAATATCTATCTGGGCATCGAAACGAAAACCAACACAGTGTTGAGCATCTTCAAGAAGATGAACGAGGAAAAGCGGAAAGAAGTGGGCACGTCATTATCTTCTAATACCTATAAAAAATATGATTTGACTTATAGGCGACTGGAAGAATTTATTTCATTCAGGTTTAAAAAAGAAAGATACAAGGATATACCTCTGAATGAAGTGGACGAGGAATTTATAACCGGTTTCCGTAACTTCTTGCGTGTGGACAAGAAAGTAGGTCATAACGCCACCTCCAAGATGATGCAGTTGTTCAAGAAAGCCATAACGAGAGCGAGAAATGCCGGCATGATCCAGTCCAACCCTTTCACCCAGCCGATTACTTTTGTTCAAGTAGATAAAGGTTTCCTGACAATGGACGAGCTGCAAACGATAATGAACAAGGACATTGACATAGACCGTTTGCAGAGAGTAAGGGATGTCTTCGTTTTTTCCTGCTTCACCGGTCTGGCATATATTGATGTGTATATGTTGAAGGATGAGAATATCCAGAAGTACCTTGACGGGAATTATTGGATCATCTCCAAACGCCACAAGACTGGCGTTCCGATTAATGTGCGTCTGCTGGATATACCATTGCGCATATTACAAAAATACAAAGGCAAACAACCAGAACACCGGGCTTTACCCATGCCGAGTAACCAAAAGATGAATGCCTATCTAAAAGAGCTTGCCGACATTTGTGGAATAAAAAAGAATCTGACCTACCACCTCGCACGCCATACGTTTGCGACCACAGTCACACTGACCAACGGCGTGTCAATAGAATCCGTGTCCAAAATGCTGGGACATACCAACATCCGTACCACCCAAATCTATGCGAAGGTGATAAACCAGAAAAGTGGGAGTGAAATGGACGCACTTGCCGGAAAACTGAATGTATCAATGGCGACTTTATAATTTCAAAACGGACAGAAATGAGAACAGTAAAACGACATGTAAAAGACAAGCTGCCGGTTGCCCGTCTGACAGAGAAAGAATTGGTCAGACTGATGAAAGCCACCTTTGCAACCCCACGTCTGGAGCAGGTACGTGACCTTTTCATCTTTTCCTGCTTCACAGGATTGCATTACCAGAACCTGAAGGAAATCCGCAAGCAACACCTGCGCACGAAATACGGACTCCAATGGGTTGTAATGGAAAGAGCCTTGACGGAAGCTCCCATACATATCCCTCTGCTTGCCATACCGCAAATGATACTTGAAAAATACAAGCTACGTTTCAAGGGAACAGAGCATATATTACCGGTTCCCAGCAACCAGAGGCTGAATGTCTATCTGAAAGAAATAGGAGAAATGTGCGATATAAGAAAGAACATGACCATGTATCTGGCAATACATACATTTAAAGAAACGATAGCTGCTGGCAACGGTCTTTCTTCAGGTGCGGTTTGTAAGATGTTGGGACGTTTTGATCTTCGTAACCGTCACGCCTACGTGACAGATAGTATTATCAAACGGGAAATGGTCAAGATTTCTGAAAATTGTTTATCATTGGAAAAAATAGCAGCGAAATACATCGCTGCCAACAAATAAATCAATATATTGTATCACCAATTTAAAAACCAAAGCATTATGTTACACAGAGGAAATATAACGATTACCGGTCTGGAAGATGCCAATGCACAGCCGACGGTCAGTGTAAAGATAGAGAACGGTAACGTGTGGATGACCAAGCACGAGCTTGCCCGCCTGTTCGGAGTGTTCGTACAGACGATAGATGCCAACATGCGTGCCATATTCAAGTCCCGGTTGCTTTATGACGGCGATGCCACCATAACCGAGAAACAGGACAAATACCTCGTCACCTATTACAATCTGGAGGCGATCATATTCCTCAGTTTCCGCATCAATACCTATTGCACGAAACTGTTCCGTGAATGGGTGCTCAACTCCCTGTGCGAGTACAAGCGGCTGAAGGACAAACAGTCCGAAGTGTTTGTCGTATTCAATCCCGGCAGCAACCAAACGACCATTTCCTATAACTGATATAAACAGAGCCTTGTCCGAAAAAACGACGGACAAGGCTTTTTTTCGCCCTAAAATTCCTATCTTTACGGCAAATGACAGCCCGATGATAGAAAACCTCGCCATATCCGTACCTTTCAGCGAAGTGGAAGAAGCCCGTGTCGGCAACTATTTCCGGCTCTCCGATATGCCCGGAGAGTTCCTTATCGTGCAGAAACCCGACAACACCTTTTATTTCCTCTGTGCGAAAGACTGCGACATCGTAAATATCTGCCACTCTTTCGATTGGTACATCGTGTCGAAAGACGCTTTCAACGACCGTCTGACCATCGGCATCGGTCTGGCGGACAAAGAGAGCATCGAAGGTGAACTCTACCGTGTGCCGGACGAAGCCACACTCTCCCTGTGGCGTGATATACTCCGTTTCACTTTCGAGAGCGACTTCGTGCGCCGGTTCTTCCCCTACAACACCCACTTCAAAGGCAAGCTGCGCATTGACGGAGCCTTGTGTTTCTACATTCACGACTATTATCCTACACGCTGCAAGGACATGCCGGTCGCAGACCGCAAGACCAGCAACTTGGTGTTCCGTTTCAAGGACGGTCAGCAAGCCGCCCTTGTCGCCAAGATATTCTCCCTCTGCATATCCCGTATGCCTTTCTTCCGGGAAAAAGCTGCCAATGCCGTGCTCATCCCCATACCGGCGGCGACCCGTGAGCGTCATGCCGCACGTTTCGCCCGGTTTTGCAGCCTGCTTGCCCGCCGCCTGAAAATCGCCGACGGTTTCCGTGCCACATGGATAAGCGAAGACCGTGAGCAGATGAAAGGCACGCACGGGCAGGACAAGCTCTCCAACCTCATATTCCACCCGGTCTATTTCAAAGACCGGGATGTGTTTCTCGTGGACGACATCGTGTCCACCGGCGAGAACTTCACCCAGATGAAACGCAAGCTGATACGGCTCGGCGCAAAGTCCGTCACCGGGCTGTTCTTAGGTAAAACCGTCAAAACAGAAAAATGAATATGGCAATAAAGAAATCCCAGATAGAAAAGTGGATAGCCGCCCAGAGGAAACACCGGCTATCGGACACCCACGTGCAGATGGCACGTGAACTCGGACTCAACCCCGACAAGCTCGGCAAGATAGACAACCACAAGCAGGAGGCATGGAAATCACCCCTACCTGAATTTATCGAAGAAATCTACTTCAAGCGTTTCAGAAAAGAACGCCCCGATACGGTAAGACCGCTGAAGCAAATCCTCAAAGACGAGGAACTGAAAGCCAAAGCGAAGAAACAGGCTAAAGACGAACGCCGGAAGCTCCGTGCAGAGGAAAATCCGGATGGAAATCCATCATAATGGTTCGTTGCTAAAAAAAGGCAAGCTGCCATTATGTGTGTGCAGCCTGCCGCTTTCAGGTGTAACCGCTTGCTATGATATGCCTGTACAGATCCGATTAAGTCAAGGTATCACTATGTTCATCTTCTTCATATAAGCGGTATCCAGCTCCGCACCCTTCCAGTTTATATCGGGAGGGAACTGTTTCCATCCGTCTTTGGGTGGGGATAATACCCAATGGGGTATAGTACAGGTTAATACATTTGCATTACCGGGAAATACATATGAAAACATTATCAATGTACGTGTAAGGGGAAAATTCACATTATTATATTTGCTTGTTGTTGCGATATGTTTAATGTTATCAACATAATAAACAAATCCTTTTTCCCTATTCGTACTCGAATTTATAACAGCCCCCTCTTTATAATATATGCCAATAGTATAGCGTTTGTTGCTTTCATTAAAAAAGTACAATTCATCCATAAAGTATATTATTGGCAATGATGATAATATCATTATTGATATTATACGGATAAAAAATTTCGTTCTACTTTTCATGTGTTTTCGTCTCTATTTAGGTATCACTATGTTCATCTTCTTCATATAAGCGGTATCAAGCTCCGCACCTTTCCTGTTTATATCGGGGGGACCGTTTCCATCCGTCTTTGGGTGAGGATAATACCCGTTGGAAAAGCCACGCGACTTTGACCCTTTTGGGCAAACAGGATTTGCCCCCTTTG
>ENA-OPCL01002616-OPCL01002616.1-human-gut-metagenome-genome-assembly--contig:-NODE-2616-length-11414-cov-2.363236_pt1 | contig 11414 bp, 9 predicted proteins | sample MGYA00241251_ERZ501482 | MGnify/ENA primary metagenome ERZ501482 (study PRJEB25962, sample SAMEA2042581) | human gut metagenome | biome: human gut; feature: human-associated habitat; material: faeces... | reverse complement strand
GACTGGTCGATATTGATCACCTTATCCAGCTGATCGATACCCAGGATGTCATCATGTTTCCCGGGGATCACTCTGGCACGGTTCAGGTCTCTGGCAAGTCTCTTGTACAAGATTTCATTGATCAGAGAGCTCTTACCGGAGCCGGAAACACCTGTGATACAGGTCATCACTCCCAGAGGAATATCTACGTCGATATGCTTCAGGTTGTTCTCTGCCGCACCCTTTATATGAAGAAATCCGGTTGGTTCCTTCCTCACTTCCGGTACCGGGATCTTCAGCCTTCCGCTTAAATAAGCTCCTGTCACAGACTGCTCATTTTTCATCAGATCCTCAGCTGTCCCCATTGCGACCAGTTGTCCGCCATGTTCTCCGGCTCCGGGGCCGATATCGATGACACAGTCTGCAGCACGCATGGTATCTTCATCATGCTCCACCACGATCAGACTGTTGCCAAGATCACGGAGACGCATCAGTGCCCCCAGAAGCTTGTCATTATCTCTCTGGTGAAGCCCGATACTCGGCTCATCTAGGATATATGCAACCCCCACAAGCCCGGATCCGATCTGTGTGGCAAGACGAATCCTCTGAGCTTCTCCGCCGGAAAGGGTTCCGGTAGCTCTTCCAAGTGAAAGATACTCCAGGCCAACCTCTGCCAGAAATCCAACCCTGGCGCGGATTTCCTTCAGGATCTGTCTTCCAATAAGCTCCTGCTGCTTTGAAAGCTTCAGATCGCGGAGAAAGCCCTGCAGCTTCTGTACCGGCATATTGGTCACTTCATAAATATTCTTATCCGCCACGGTCACTGCCAGGGACTCCTTCTTCAGCCTCTGTCCCTTACATGTGGTGCACGGAGTAATCCGCATAAAGCTCTCGTATTCCTGCTTCATAGCCTCGGAACCGGTTTCACGGTATCTCTGCTCCACATTGCGGATCAGTCCCGGGAACGCCACATCGTAAACGCCCTCTCCCCGCTGTCCTTTATAATAAACCTTCACAGAATGACCGCCGGTACCATGGATGAGGATATCCTGGACCTTCTTCGGATACTCGCAGAAAGGTGTATCCAGAGAAAATTCATATTCCCTTGCCAGGGCATCCAGGATCGCTCTGGAAAAGCTTCCCTGCGTGGTACAGGACTGCCATCCGAGAACAGCGATAGCCCCTTCATTGATACTCCGTTTCTTATCCGGGATCATCAGATCGATATCAAATTCCATCTTATATCCAAGACCCAGACACTGCGGGCAGGCACCAAATGGATTATTAAAGGAAAAGCTCCTTGGTTCGATCTCATCAATGCTGATGCCGCAATCCGGACAGGAAAAACTCTGACTGAAATTCAGAAGTTTCCCGTCCATAGTGTCTACTACCAGCAGACCATCCGCCAGATCCAGCACGGTTTCAATGGAATCGGAAAGACGCTTCTCTATTCCCGGTTTCACAATAAGTCGATCCACAACGATCTCAATGTTATGTTTGATATTCTTATCCAGCTTAATCTCCTCAGAAAGCTCATAGAGATTTCCGTCGATCTGCACTCTCACATATCCGCTTCTTCTGGCCTGATCCAGAAGTTTAACATGGGTTCCCTTGCGGCCCCGCACTACCGGTGCAAGAAGCTGGATCTTCTGGCGTTCCGGAAGCGTCATGATCTGATCCACCATCTGATCTACCGTCTGTTTGCGGATTTCCCTTCCACATTTGGGACAGTGCGGGATTCCCACACGGGCATACAGAAGTCGGAAATAATCGTAGATCTCCGTTACCGTACCCACTGTAGAACGGGGATTCCGGTTCGTTGACTTCTGATCAATGGAGATTGCCGGCGGAAGGCCCTCGATACTCTCCACATCCGGTTTCTCCATCTGTCCCAGGAACTGCCTCGCATAGGAAGAAAGTGACTCCATATAACGTCTTTGTCCCTCTGCATAAATGGTATCAAATGCAAGAGATGACTTACCGGAGCCACTGAGTCCGGTAAGTACCACAAACTGGTCTCTGGGAATATCGACGCTAAGATTCTTAAGATTATTCTCATTGGCTCCGCGTATCCTGATAAAACGCTTCTTATCGTTTGCTTCTGCTGACATGAAAGCCTCCTACTCTGTCCGGTCATAAAAAATACTCCGGTATTCTTCTCAACAGCAGAATCTACCTCTCTTATTCCGCTGTAAAACTTCTGATTTTTTATCAGTATACTGCCAGAACATCCGTTCGTCAAGGTGAAAAAATCGACAAATTTTTCTACAGCAGAAAATCCGCCATCACTCCATTGCTCACATGGATTCCCTTTCTCGAAAGATATATCCTGTCTCCTTTTTGTTCCAGCATTCCGATCTCCAGATGTTTTTTCAGGACCTCTCCGTAAACGTTTTCCATATTTTTTCCGAAATATTCCGCAAACGCTTCCATTGAAACGCCCTCTGTCATCCGAAGCCCCAGAAACATAAACTCAGCCATCTCATCTGCCTCTGTAAGGCTTTCCATATTCTGGCGGATCTTATCCGGAAACGCACTGTTTCCAATATATTCCTTCATATCCGCAGTATTGGAAAAACGCATATGCTTCAGAAGTGAAGACGCCCCAAGTCCCAGTCCCAGATAATCGATCCTCTGCCAGTATCCCTTATTATGACGGCATTCCCGTCCGCCTTTCGCATAATTGGAGATCTCGTACTGATGAAACCCATATTCCTCCAGGATCCCTGCCGTATTCTCATACATACGGTACTCCGTATCCTCATCCGGCAATTTCAGCTTTCTCTCCCCGAAAGGAGTGCCTTCCTCAATGATCAGACTGTAGGCGGAAATATGTTCCGGAGAAAGCCCTGCCACCGTGCGGAGATTTTTTTCCCAGTCTGTATAGGTCTGTTCCGGAATGGCACTCATCAGATCGATATTGATGTTGGAAAAGCCTGCATCCCTTGCCATAAAAAAGCTCTCCTGAAACTCTTCCCACGTATGGATCCTTCCAAGGATCTTTAATTCCCGATTCTGCGGGGACTGAAGTCCCAGACTCAGTCGGTTGATCCCGTGTTCCAGATATATTTGAAGTTTTTCTTTATATAAAGTCCCCGGATTTGCTTCGATGGTGATCTCAGCATCCGGGGCCACAAAAAACTTATTTCTGATCTGATCCAGCATCTCTCCAACAAGAGACGGATCCGGCACGGAAGGTGTTCCTCCGCCGATAAAAACTGTGGTGATCTCCCTTTCCGAAAAATCCGGAACAGCGGCGATCTCCCTTTCCAGAGCCTGGAAATATTCACGCTGCCTCTCTTTTCCGGCAGGTCCGGAAAGGAAATCACAGTAATCACATTTTTTCACACAAAACGGAATATGGATATAGAGCTCCAGCGGTTTTTTCGCCTCATTCTCCATCCATGGCTCCTTCCTCTCCACCACTACCTGATGTATCATTATCCTCATCGGAGCTTGTATCTTCACCGGCACTATCCGCATTATCCGTGCTTCCATCCGAAGCAGCCGGTGTCGGTGTCACGCCATCGATCCCCAATGCCTCACTGCCGTTTTCTGCCAGGTACTCATTGACCATTGTCAGATTTCCATTGCTCGTCACTGCATCCGGATCTACGGTTTTCGGATCAGGAGTGGCAGTCGGTTCCGGCGCTGTACTGATTTTGATCACACTTTCCTCTTCTGCATTTTTCTTCTTTGAACCACATCCGGTAAGCAGAGCTCCTGTTATAGCCAGAAGTCCTGCTGCCAGAAACAGTTTTTTTATATTTTTTTTCAAAAAGTCATCTCCTATTTATCATCCAGCTTCAGGACACTCATAAATGCCTTCTGCGGGATCTCCACGTTACCTACCTGACGCATACGTTTCTTACCTTCCTTCTGTTTTTCCAGAAGCTTCTTCTTACGGGAGATATCTCCACCGTAACACTTGGCAAGTACGTCTTTACGCATGGCTCTTACCGTCTCTCTGGCAATGACCTTGCTTCCGATAGCTGCCTGGATCGGGATCTCAAAGAGCTGTCTCGGGATCTCATCTTTCAGCTTCTCACACATCTTTCTTCCACGCTCGTAAGCAGTATCTGCATGCACGATAAAGGAAAGAGCATCCACTTCTTCTTTATTCACAAGGATATCCAGCTTTACAAGCTCACTTCTCTCATATCCGTCCAGTTCGTAATCCAGGGATGCATAACCTCTGGAACGTGATTTCAGTGCATCAAAGAAATCATAAATGATCTCGTTCAGCGGCAGTCTGTATTTCAGGAGTGCACGGGTTTCTTCCATATATTCCATACCTTCATACTGACCACGTCTCTCCTGGCAGAGATCCATGATCGCACCAATAAACTCTGTGGTTACCATGATCTCCGCCTTCACCATAGGCTCTTCCATGTATTCGATCTCTGAAGGATCCGGAAGGTTGGTGGGATTGGTCAGCTCGATGATCTCACCATTGGTTTTATAGACCTTATAGATAACACTCGGTGCTGTAGTTACAAGATCCAGGTTATACTCTCTCTCCAGACGCTCCTGGATGATCTCCAGATGAAGAAGTCCCAGGAAGCCGCAGCGGAAACCAAATCCAAGGGCGACCGATGTCTCCGGTTCATAATAAAGGGAAGCATCGTTGAGCTGAAGCTTCTCCAGCGCGTCACGGAGATCGCCGTACTTGGCACCATCTGCCGGATAAAGGCCACAATAAACCATAGGGTTTACCTTCTTATATCCCGGAAGTGCCTCTGCACAGGGGTTGTCCGCATCCGTTACCGTATCACCCACGCGGGTATCACGGACATTCTTGATGCTGGCTGTGATATATCCGACCATACCTGCTGTCAGCTCGTCACACGGGATAAACTGACCCGCTCCAAAATATCCAACCTCCACAACCTCCGTGGTGAATCCGGTCGCCATCATATGGATCCTCGTGCCCTTTTTCACACGTCCGTCCTTCACTCTGCAAAATACGATAACCCCCTTATAAGGGTCATAAACAGAGTCGAAGATCAGAGCCTTCAGAGGTGCATCCACATCCCCCGCCGGCGCCGGGACCTTATTGACGATCTGCTCCAGGACCTGGTCTACATTCAGTCCTGTTTTTGCGGAGATCTGCGGTGCATCCTGCGCTTCAATTCCGATCACATCCTCGATCTCATTGATAACACGCTCCGGATCCGCACTTGGAAGGTCGATCTTGTTGATCACCGGAACCACATCCAGATCATGGTCCAGTGCCATATATACATTGGCAAGTGTCTGAGCTTCGATTCCCTGTGCTGCATCCACAACAAGGATCGCTCCGTCACAGGCAGCAAGGCTTCGGGAAACTTCATAGTTAAAGTCCACATGTCCCGGGGTATCGATCAGGTTAAAAATATACTCATTTCCGTCCTTGGCTTTGTATACAATACGAACCGCCTGGGATTTGATGGTGATCCCTCGTTCTCTCTCAAGGTCCATGTTATCCAGAACCTGGGCCTGCATTTCCCTCTCGGTAAGAAGTCCCGTCATCTCGATGATACGGTCCGCAAGTGTTGACTTGCCATGGTCGATATGTGCAATGATACAAAAATTCCGAATTTTACTCTGGTCTATCATTCAGGAAGTCCTCCTTAAATTTCTCTCGTATAAAGCGTTCAGAACGCATATTTTTCCATACTGTTCTTTATCATATCATATTTCAGCCTTCTTTGTCACTGCCTTTCAGAACTCTGTTTAAGATATCTGCAAATGGTTCCATGGCATTTCGGACTTCCTCTACGGTATTTGTCTGTGCTCCGGCCTCCAGAAGCAGGGCCCGTGGCTTAAGATGCAGATTATAGCGAAGACCTGCCAGATAGATCCCCCGGTAAAGATCGGGGTAATACTGTGCCGCCTGATATTCCAGCTGAAAGGAAAATGCCAGATTCTCTTCTATGTAAGGATTGGGCAGATAACTCACTGCCCCCTGACTGACTGTATAGCTTAATCCATTATAAAAAAGCAGCTGAGCAGTAGGTTTTCCATTCACCTGCGTTACCAGATGACGCTCATCCGGCACACCATCTCTGTGAAGATCGATCACAACTTCAATGGTGGGATTTTCTTCCAGCACTTTTTCTATGGATGCCCTGGCATAATCATAAGCCTTGCTCCTGTCCAGTGTTCCTCCCATCATATCAAAGGCATCTGTTATATGAATGACCTGGTATCCATATGTTTTTTCCAGAAGTTCAGTAAGATGATCTCCCACTCCCACGATGGTGTCCTCAGTCTGTCCTTCCCTTGAATCTGCAAAAGCCTCCTGGGAATGGGTATGATAAATCAGGATCTGGGGTACCGATGAATCCTTTTTAACGGACAGATCCTCCTTCAGAAAACGGGGCGCACTGATCTGCTGCGCATTCGTTTCCGTATTGGAATCCAATATAAAAAACTGATTCATCACATAGTCAAAATCTGCCAGTTTCGCCTGAGACAAGTCAATCTGCGGATGTGGCAGTGCCACAGTCTCCTGTTCCTTCGCAGTATTTTCACCGGATTGGTTCTCCTCTGACGCTGGAGGCTCCGGTTCTGTGTTCCCCTGCTCCGTAGCTTCCTGTTCTGAACCTCCCGGCTCTGTAATTTCTGGCTCTGCAATTTCCTTACCGGTCTCCTTTTCATTTTTTTTGCCGGCAGATGATTTTTTCCCTGCCATTTCTGCCTCTTCCGCTTCTTTCTTTTGGATTTCTTTTTTCTTTTGAAGCTCTTCTTTCTTCTGAAGGGCTTCTTTCTTCTCCACTTCTTCCGCCTCGGCCATCAGCAGCGTCTCCTGCTCTTTTCGGTTCTCTGCTTCCACTTCTTCACCCAGATGCTCTGCGTTTTTTTCCTGCAAAAGCATCTCTGTTTCCCGGTCTCTGCCATTTTCCTTCTGCAGAGCTTTCTTTTCCAGAAAGCAATACAGCGGCAGCTGTCTGTAGATCTCACCATGCCTGAAAAAATCTCCCGGAAGGACAGCCACCACACCCAGGAAGATCAGGCTCAAAACCACGCAGAAAGCCCTCTGGATATTCGTCACCCACGATCACCTCTTATGGTATTTTATGACCTGTCCTCTTCGATTAGACTATCGGAAAAAGCCAGATTCAGTCCCTCGGAAATGGTAAAGCTTAAATATCGTACCGTTTCATCCACATCCTTTGGTGTTACAAACATGGTGTAAAGCTTCGGCGAGATCATTTCTTCCAGAAACTCCTTCTGCTCATCCTCCTCCAGTGCCTCCAGAAGCTCTGCCATGGAATCATGGACAATAGTAGCCGCATCCACCACAGTCGGAACACCGATCCCGATCACACGGACCGAAAGATTTTCTTCATTCAGGCCTTCCCTGTGATTCCCCACGCCGGAGCCCGGACTGATCCCGGTATCCGTGATCTGGATCGTCCGGTTAAGTCTTGTCGTACTTCTGGCCGCCAGCGCATCTACGGCGATCACCAAATCCGGCTTTGTCTCAGAAACAACACCCCGAACAATTTCCAGAGTTTCCATTCCGGTCTGTGCCATCACACCCGGAACGATCCCGCTGATCTGATGCATTTTCATATGTTCATTGCTCTTCAGCCCATATTCCCGGATCACATGCCTTGTCATATGAAGATTGGAAACTGCACGAGGACCAAGGGAATCCGCAGTGATCTCCTGATTTCCAAGGCCTACCACCAGGATCGACTGCTGCCGTCCGAGATCGATCAGCTCCCTCAAATGATGTGCCACCTCTTCCGAGATCTCCCTGTGATAATCCTCATCCGGAACGGAAAGAGCCGGTGCCTCAATGGTAATATAGGTCCCCTGTGGTTTTCCCATGGTCCTGGCTCCGTTTTCCGTTGTGATCCGTACTACGGTAGTCCGAACATCCTTTTCCTCATCGTATCTTTCCCTGATCTCTACTCCACGTACTTCTACATTTTCCTCCTGAAAGCGTTCCGTTGCTTCCAGCGCCAGATCTGTTCTGATTCTGCTCCTTCCAGCCATACTCTCATCCTCTTTTTCTGTAAGATTGCAAAGACTTTTCCACTGCTATCTGCAGCTTTACCGGTGTTTTCCCTTTCATTATTTCCCTTTTTCCCATAAATATGTATCATTTCCCCTTTCCCACACAGCATCTGGTATTTTTTGCATATTTTTTTGGAATTTTTGCAAAAAACATCTTGACATTCCTGTGCACGTATAATAATATATATAAGCATGTTTCATAGGAGCGCCCGTGTCTGTTCCTGTGAATGTAATTTAATATTATATTTTTAAGGAATCGGAGGTGTACGAATTGGCTAACATTAAATCCGCAAAGAAGAGAATCTTAGTTAACAGCACTAAGGCTGCAAGAAACAAAGCAATCCGTTCTGCAGTTAAGACTTCCATCAAGAAAGTTGAGACAGCAGTTGAGAATAAGGATAAGGCAGCTGCAGAGGTTGCTCTTAAGGACGCAATCTCCACAATCAGCAAAGCTACATCCAAGGGCGTTTATCACAAAAATAACTGCGCCAGAAAGATTTCCCGTCTTTCCAAAGCTGTCAACAGCATTGCGTAATAGACCACGGAATATTTTAGTTATAAGCTTATAAGTAAAAGGAAAGACAGTCGAACCGTCAGCGACTGTCTTTTTTGTATATAGATTTCTGTTTTGTATATAGATTTCTGCATTGACCAAAAGGAGTTTTTTATGATATCCCATCCCTTTCCCTACCGCATTATCCGCAGCAGCCGGAAAACCCTGGCGATCCAGGTCAGCGTTTCCGGTCAGGTAACTGTCCGCGCTCCACACACAATGCCAGATTCCACCATCCATCGTTTTCTCTCACAGAAAGAAAGCTGGATCCTGGAGCATCTCTCACACGCTGCCACTGAGCCGGCACAGCCCCAGGCTGAAAACCCGCCTCTTTCGGAATTCCGTCGCAGTTATTATATGGAATCCGCCAGAAAAATATTCAAAAGAAAAACCGCAGCCTACGCCAGAAAAATGGGCGTAACCTACGGCCGTATCACGATCCGGGAACAAAAAACCCGCTGGGGAAGCTGCACCAGCGAAGGAAACCTGAATTTCAACTGGCGGCTGATCTTCGCCCCGGAAAAAATCCTGGATTATGTTGTGGTACACGAACTTTCCCACAGAAAAGAAATGAATCATTCCCCTGCCTTTTATGCAGTGGTGGCATCTGTGATGCCGGAGTATAAAGCCTGCGAAAAATGGCTCAGGGACAACGGAGCGACCCTGTGGCAGAACCCGTCTCCGTAAAACTCAGACTCTCACTGCTCTCGCCGAGCTGTACTTCACGATCAGAAGCTCCACGCTGAGCACATCTCCAAGTGTACCTGTCTTTACCGCCTCTTCCGCATCCACAAAATCCCGCACAGCATTCTCCAGCTCTTCCACAGTGTAGGATCTGGCACAGGATGCCAGATTCCGCACAACAAAAGAGGGTACTCCCAGTTTGGAAGCGATCTCGGTTTGAGAAAGACCCTCCTGTGACATTTTCTTGGTCAGGCAGATCTGACGAAACTGTTTCGCCAAAAGAAACAATATCCGCATCGGCGGTTCACGAAGGGTCAGAAGGTCATAGTACAGATCCAGGGCCCGCTTCTGGTTCTTCTCCGTCACCGCACGCACCATATCAAAGATCTTATTGGTTGTCTGCGTGGTACAGACAGCCTGGATATCTGCAGCCGTCACAACATCTCTTCCGACCGTATAGGAGATCAGCTTTTCCAGCTCCATCCTTATATTACCCATATCTGTTCCCGTCATGGTCAGCAGAAGCTCCACATCTCTCTGGGTGATCCTGCGGCCATTTTTTCCAAGGATCCCTGCTGCCCACCGCATAAGAGTCTTTTCATCCTGCTGTTTAAATTCCCCGATGCTGCCGCAGGCTTTTACCGCCTTGTACATACGGCTTCTTTTATCTACTTCAGACTCGCAGAACACCAGATACAGATAATCAGGCAGAGCTTTCATATAATCTGCCAGTTCCTCACATTTGTTCTTAAAGAATCCCGTATCCTCAAGAAGGACTACTCTTCGCTCTGCAAAAAAGGGCATGGTATCACAAAGACTCAAAAGCTCCCGGACATCGATCCCCTTCCCTTCATATCTGGTAAAATTCATGGTATCATCGTCCGGGTTCAGAGCCTTCACCAGATTTCTTTTATATTGTTGTTTCAGATAGGCTTCCTCACCGTAAAGGAGATATGCCTGCTTAAATTTTCCTGTTTTAATATCTTCCTGAATATTCTTCAATCTCTGTACCCCTGTCTGATTTTCTCTGTAATCCAGTTTATACGACAACTGCCGGAAATGCAACACCCAAGCAAAAATTTGACTTTCCACCGGATTCATGCTACTGTAAACAGGTACATATTCCGGCAGATCCGTTCTGTCAGCGAAATATGCGGAAGGGAGTGTTCCATTATGGAAAAAAGAAGAAACAGCAGAACAAGCAACCTGAAGAGCGCAACCACCAAGGCCAAAGCTACCGTGAAATCAACTGTAGAAAAGATTGAAAAAACACCTGCAGCTGAAAAAACCGTTAAAGCAGTCAAAAAGGCAACAGAGACTGTAGCAGCCAAGGCACCAGAAGTAGTAGAAGAAGTTAAGAACACTGTAAAAAATCATAAGATCAGCGGCATCACACTTGAAATTTTTGAGACATCCATCACAGTTGCCGACCTTGAGGCAGCTGTTAAGAAAGATGCAGAAGCAAAGGGCCTGAAAGGCAAAGAGCTCCACATCTATGTAAATGCAGAAGAAAGAGCAGCTTACTACACTGCTGACGGAGAGGGTTCCGACGATTACAGGATTGATCTGACCACTCTGTAAGCTCCGGCGGATCTGTTCCGCGATCGCTTACTATGCCGGTCTGTCTGTGACATTCCGGAAACGCAAAAAAGCCATGCACAGGACATTTTCATCCGGTCCCGCTGCATGACTTTTCTTTTTTATCTTTTACTGGATCTTTTTGATCCAGTCTCTGGAGCAGCCTACTGCAGCTCTCCAGCCTTTTACCATGGCATTTCGCTTCTCGTCATCGATCTCCGTGCGGAAAATACGTTCCACATCACGACTTTCCAGTACTGCCTCCTTGCTTTCCCAGAATCCCACAGCAAGACCTGCCAGATATGCGGCACCAAGAGCAGTTGTCTCAATACATTCCGGACGTTCTACAGCCACATTACTGATATTGGCCTGGATCTGCAGGAGAAGGTTGTTTGCACTTGCTCCGCCGTCTACACGAAGAACTGCAAGGTCACTTCCTGCATCTTCCTTCATAACCTCCAGCACATCATTGACCTGATATGCAAGGGATTCCAAAGTCGCACGCACAATATGATACTTATTTACACCACGGGTCAATCCCACGATCGTGCCACGGGCATACTGATCCCAGTAGGGAGCTCCAAGTCCTGTAAATGCAGGCACAACGTAG
>ENA-OPCL01002602-OPCL01002602.1-human-gut-metagenome-genome-assembly--contig:-NODE-2602-length-11478-cov-3.195833_pt1 | contig 11478 bp, 6 predicted proteins | sample MGYA00241251_ERZ501482 | MGnify/ENA primary metagenome ERZ501482 (study PRJEB25962, sample SAMEA2042581) | human gut metagenome | biome: human gut; feature: human-associated habitat; material: faeces... | reverse complement strand
CTGCCCACAAGGTCGCTGAAATAGTATTCTTCATCGTCGCACGACGACACCGACACGCCGACAGCGACAACCAGCATAATAGCCAATAACTTAAGTTTCAGTTTATCCGTTTTCATTGTTCTGCCTTTTTAGTTTTATCAGAATACAAACTTAACCATTTTTCTTTAAACAACAACCTTTACGCCCATTATGTTGATTTTTCCGCCGAATTAACCGCCCACACCCGACAGCTAATCCCTCAGACAACCAACCGGCACAACATACACACCGTCCTTTCGACGATAAGCATAATCACCCACAGCCGTCAGCACCATTAAAAATGATGGAGATTTCATTTTTGTTGTGTCAATCTTTGACGCCAGGCTAAGCAACGTCGACACGCCCTTCTCTATAGCCGTTGCTCCACCCAACTTAATTTCAATCAATCCATAAGCACCATTGCGAAGATGGATGACCGCATCGCACTCCAAACCATTTTTATCACGATAATGATAGACATTTCCATCTATAGCATCAGCATACACCCGAAGGTCGCGAATGCAAAGCGTCTCAAACAACAATCCAAATGTCTCCAAATCATTGACAAGATCTTCCGGACCAAGTCCCAACGCAGCAACAGCAATTGAAGGATCCACAAAATAACGAGTTTCTGCCGACCTGATAGCCGTGCGACTTCTTAGATTCGGATTCCATGCTGGCATATCCTCTATAACAAATATTTTTTTAAGAGCACCGATATAACTCTGCACTGTTTTGTCTGCCAACGAGGCATCATCATTCGCCATCATGTCCTGACGGATGGCCCCCACACTTACTTGCGCGCCCTGTGAACGTGCATAAGAACGCATAAGCAACTTGGTCCTCTCGCTGCTTCTGACCACTTCGTCCACTCGCGATATATCCTTTTTCACCACCGCATCATAGTAATCGTAAGCCTGTCGTAGCGCCACACGATGATTCTTTGCAACAGCACTTGGCCAACCGCCTCGACAAACCAAAAAAGCAATATCGTCCAACGTTTTGCTATTGTAACCCACCAGATCCGTCTCGCCTTTGAAAAGCTGCTCTATGCTTATATCGCCCGTTGAATCACCTGACTCCCAAAGCGACATTGTTCGCATTGTAATCCATGCAAAACGACCCGTTCCCGTATGATGTATGTCTTCTGACGACACCGGTACAGACGACCCCGTAAGTATAAACAAGCCTTCTTCTCCTCGATGGTCGACCTCAAATCTGATTGCATCCCAAATTTGTGGAATAACCTGCCATTCATCAATCAACCTTGGAACATCTCCTTTGAGCAACATTCTCACGTTTAAATCAGCCATTTCCAAGCTGCTGTTTCTTGTGCTTGGATCCGCCATATATAACACGCTTTTTGCAAGCTGCTCTGCGGTGGTCGTTTTTCCACACCACTTAGGACCTTCCACCAATACAGCTCCGACTTCTTCAAGTCTATATTTCAACAATTTATCTGCAATTCTTTTTTTGTATTCTTTCATAGCTAAAGACCTCCTTTCTCTGCTGCAAATATATATATTTTTTTTAAATTACCCAATTTGGCGGCGTTTCGTTACCTAATTTGGCGACGTTTCATTACCCAATTTGGCGATGCAAAATATCACATCTCTGATTTTTCCGCCGAATTAACAGGGTTTAAGCACAAATATTTACGATTAACGACATCAAGATATTATCTTTGCAAATTGAAATTGTCGACAATAACAAAACAATGAAAAGATACAATCTAATCAACAACTCGCTCGGCTGGGTGATTTTCGCAATCGCCACCGTCACCTATATGCTGACGCTTGAGCCGACCGCAAGTTTCTGGGACTGCGGCGAGTTTATCTCGCAAGGCTACAAACTCGAAGTGGGACACCCGCCCGGCAACCCGATTTTCATGCTCACAGCCAACTTCTTCACGCACTTTGCCTCCAGCCCTTCACAGGTGGCACTGTGTGTCAACGCCATGTCGGGACTGCTCAGCGCCGGATGTATCCTGCTGCTGTTCTGGACAGTAACCCACCTTGTGCGCCGTCTAATCACCAAAGACGGTCAAGAGGAATATTCGTGGATGCAGATAGCACTGATTATGGGCAGCGGCGTCTGTGGCGCCCTCGCCTATGCCTGGAGCGACACGTTCTGGTTTTCAGCCGTAGAGGGCGAAGTCTACGCCTTCTCTTCGTTCTGCACCGCCCTGACGTTCTGGCTTATTCTTAAATGGGAAAACCGCAGCGAAGAGCCCCACAGCGACCGCTATCTCGTGGCAATTGCCTACGTGATAGGCGTTTCGGTGGCAGTCCATCTGCTCAACCTGTTGTGTATTCCGGCGATTATCCTGGTCATCTACTACAAGAAATTCAAGGAAACCACCGCCAAAGGATCGCTCATCGCACTGCTCATCTCGTTCGGCATCATCGTGTTTATCCTCTTCGGACTCGTTCCGGGCTTCGTTGAGATTGCACAATACTCCGAGCTGCTGTTTGTCAACAAATTCGGCATGCCGTTCAACACCGGTGTGATTGCCTACGCGCTGATATTCGTAGGCTTGCTCGTGTGGACGGTCTACTCCTTCCACAAGCAAAGCAGCGCCAACCAGATGCGCTGGTCGTTCCTGCTCACCACATTCTTCTCGGGCATCCTGTTCATTGGCAGCAGCATGCTCATCCCGATTGTGCTCACAGCGGCACTTGCGTTCTATCTCTTCGGAGTATGCAAAAAAATACCGGTAAGAATACTCTACAACACAGCACTCTACATCGCTGTGATATTTGTGGGCTACTCTTCTTATGCCCTCATTCTTATCCGTTCCAACGCGCAGACACCGATGGACCAGAACTCCCCCGACAACGTGTTTGCCCTCGGCAGCTACCTTAACCGCGAGCAGTATGGCAAGACTCCGCTGCTCTATGGCCCAACCTACGCGTCGCCCGTAGAACGCGACGACACCGGCGCGGCGGTGATGACAAAAGCCAGCAAATACGTGAAGGAGGTAAAGGCATCGCCCGACGAGCCAGACCGCTACAAAGAAATCGACGACAACTACAACACCGAATATTCTTATCCGTCGTCGACAAAGATGCTGTTCCCACGCCTTTACGACAGCAGCGCCAAAGACAAATACCTACGCTGCATGGGCACTATCGACACGCATCCTGTGGAAACAGGCAGCAGCGTTGTCGACGTGCCTACATTCTCTGAGAATATACGCTACTTCTTCCAGTACCAGCTCAATTACATGTATTGGCGCTACTTCCTCTGGAATTTTGCCGGCCGTCAGAACGACCTGCAGGGTCAAGGCGAAATCAACCACGGCAACTGGATCAGCGGCATTCCGTTTATCGACAACGCCCGCCTCGGCGACCAGGATATGCTCCCCGACGACTTGAAAAACAACCCCGGACGCAACGTGTTCTACATGCTTCCGCTGCTGCTCGGACTCATCGGCTTGCTTTGGCAGGCATACTGCGGCAAGCGCGGCATCGAGCAATTCTGGGTGGTGTTCTTCCTGTTCTTCATGACGGGCATAGCCATCGTGCTGTATCTCAACCAGACACCTGAGCAGCCACGCGAACGCGACTACGCATACGCCGGCTCATTCTATGCCTTTGCCATCTGGATAGGCATGGGCGTGACTGGTCTTTACAAACTGCTGTCGTATGCCGTGCGCAAGGTTTCTTGCAAAAAAGAAGGCAAAAACGGCATTGAGGTGACCGACGCTGAAAAGAAAGTCCGTCCGGCTCTTGTCGTTGCGGCAGTGGCATTCGGCATATTCGTTCCGCTCCAGATGGTAAGCCAGACATGGGACGACCACGACCGCAGCGGACGCTATGCCTGCCGCGACTTCGGCATGAACTACCTGTCGAGCGTAGACAAAGACGGCATCATCTTCACCTCCGGCGACAACGACACTTTCCCGCTCTGGTATGCACAGGAAGTGGAAGGCTACCGCACCGACGTCAGAGTGGTCAACATGTCGTATCTCGCAACCGACTGGTATATGGCACAGATGCGCCGTCCTGCCTACGAATCGGCTCCTCTGCCAATGCAGGCAAACGCTCAGACATTCGCCTACGACCAGCATTTGTTCGGACTGCTATACACATACGACGTCGACGGCAACCCGTCGTTCAACAATCCAAACCGCCAGGTTTCGGCGCTGACTTCAATAGCCAACTACTACAGCCTGCCGTCGGCCGAAGGTTCGGGCGACACAAGCTTCAACTACCCGAACATGTTTATCCCTATTGACCGCGCCAAGATTGTTGCCAACGGTGTGGTTCCCGCCGACATGAGAAACAATGTGGACAGCAACATTCCCGTCAATCTGCTCAAGGATCAATACATTACGAGCAAAGACGGATACACTCTGTCGTCGGCGAAGGCTATGCAGCTCGACATCATCTCGTCGATGGTGGCTCAGGGATGGAAACGCCCGGCATATTTCGCAATCACGATTCCTGATGAGTACTACTCTTACTTCGAGAATCAAGACGGCGGCTACAAATTCACGACATCGGCAGGTATGGCATACGCTCTTACTCCTATCAACATGTTGGCATACAAGAGCGTAGGATCGGGCTACACCGACAAGGCATACCGCAACATCACCGAGCACTACCGCTGGGGCGGACTCGACAAAGCCACTCCCGGCAACGTGCCTTACTACGACGAGACAGCGGCGCGGATGGTCAACTCCACACGTATTTCGATTGTCGAAGCCGCACAAAACCTCATAAAAGAGGCTGAGATGGCAGCAGACCTGAAGGAACACAACGACTCGTTGAAAGTCGACGTTCCGGCACGCGTGATGACCGACGGATTTATAGCCGACCGCTACAACAAGGCGCGCACACTGCTCCACCTGATGGAACAGAAGTTGCCATGGTTTGCCGTGAATGCAAGTTTCTCAATAATTGAAGACACAGCAAGCGCATACTTCACCATCGCACATGCCACCGGCAACAGCGACGACATGAAGCGCGGATCGCAGCTGATGGAGCAACTGCTCACCAACTACGCCCAGTATATGCGCTACTACAACAGTCTGTCTGCCGACTTGAAGGGATGTCTGACCAACATCGACGACTATCTCTATCAAGACGCCGGCTATCTGAAATTGTTTGAGACATATATGCTCGCCAACCCATCTGCCGCCAAGAAATTGTTTGTGAAGCTCGACAAGCAGGGACTGAACCTGTGGTACGGTTTCGAGCGCGCCGCGCTGAGAGTGCTGCACAGCAGCTCGGCAAGCGCCGCCCAAAACATCGTGTACTCATTCCCAACCTATGCGAGAATGTTCCCGAAAGAGGCACAGGATTTCCTGATGAAACACGACAATTTCTACACAGTGATGACACAGCTGATGGAACAAAGCAACTCATAAAACACTGAATGACAGAAAGAAGCTATAACTACATAAACAATCTGACGGGGTGGGTGACCTTTGCCATAGCGGCGGTCACCTACCTTCTCACACTTGAACCGTCGGCAAGTTTCTGGGACTGTCCTGAATACATAGCGCAAAGCTATGCGCTCGAGGTGGGACACGCTCCCGGCAATCCGTTTTTTGCGCTGACAGCACGCTTCTTCAGCAATTTCGCATCGTCGCCCGACAAGGTGGCTGTGTGCATCAATGCTATGTCGGCACTGCTCAGCGCCGCCACGGTCATGCTGCTGTTCTGGACCATAACCCACTTCGCACGGCGGCTGCTGTGCGGTGTGGGCAAACCCGTCAGGACACGACGCCAAATGGCACTCATCGTTGGCAGCGGCATCTGCGGCGCTCTCGCGTTAACATGGAGCGACACATTCTGGTTTTCAGCCGTGGAGGCGGAAGTTTATGCCTACTCTTCTTTCTGCACCGCCCTCACCCTGTGGCTCGTGCTGAAATGGGAAAACCGCATCAACCATCCCGGCAGCGACCGTTGGCTTGTGGCTATAGCCTATGTTGTAGGTCTGTCGATAGGCGTGCATCTGCTCAACCTGCTCTGCGTTCCGGCAATAGCGCTTGTGGTGTACTACCGCAAGGTTGACCGCACACACTGGTGGACCACTCTACCCGTGCTCGTGCTGTCGCTCGCCATCGTCATGTTTATCCTCTACGGCCTTGTTCCCGGCTCGCTCCATCTGGCTCAATATGCCGAACTTCTGTTTGTCAACCGTCTTGGAATGAGTTTCAACAGCGGATGGCTCATTTACATAGCCACATTCGCCGCCATTGCCGTCTGGGCAATCATCGAGCTTCATCAGCAGCGCAACGCGCTGAGAATGAAGGTTTCATTCCTGCTGCTTGTGGCTGTGTCGGGCGTGCTTATGATTGCCGGAGAAAATCTCTACGTGCCAGCCACAATGCTTGTGGTCGCCGTGGTTTATTTCTTCTTCTATTGCCCCACCCTCCCGGTGCGCGTGATGAACAACATCGCGCTCTACATTGTCGCCATCATGATAGGATTCTCCTGCTACGCCATCGTACCCATTCGCTCCAACGCCGACACGCCGATGAACGTGAACCGTCCGAACAACCCGTTCGACCTTGAATCCTACATCTCCCGCGACCAGTTTGGCTCTGCGCCACTGTTCTACGGCCCGGTCTACACTGCGTCTTCCGACCTTATGCAGCGCGACAAGAACGGCAGGGCAATAACAAAAATCAAGAAACACCGCTATAAGCAGAAGGTAAAATCCAACCCTTCTGAACCAGACAGTTATATCGAGATTTCTCCAGTAAAGGAAACAAAGTACGCACCGGAAATCTATATGTTCCTTCCGCGCATCTACGCCCCGTCGTGCGCCGATGAATACAGCAGCTGGGTGGGCGGCATCACGCCTACCGAAATCGATGCCCACGTGCAGCACGGCGACTCGGTTAAGACCGTCAAAGTGCAGATGCCGTCGTATTGGGACAACATCAAATACTTTGCCATCTATCAGTTCAGCCAAATGTATTGGCGCTATATGATGTTCAACTTCGTCGGACGCCAGAACGACATCAACGGCAACGGCGAGGTGACCCAGGGCAACTGGCTGTCGGGAGTGCCCGTTGTCGACAATCTGCGGCTCCGTTGCTGCCGGCAGAATTCGGCACCGACAACGAGGGTCACAACCTCTACTACGGCATCCCTCTGCTGCTCGGACTGATAGGCTTGGCTTGGCAGGCGCGCAGCGGACACGAAGGCAAACGCCAGGCTTGGGTGATTTTCATGTTGTGGTTCATGACGGGAATAGCCATCGTGCTTTATCTCAACCAGACCCCTGGACAATGCCGCGAACGCGACTACTCGTTTGTCGGCTCGTTCTATGCCTACGCCATCTGGATAGGACTCGGCGTGATAGGCTTGGCGCGGATGCTGTTTAAAATCTACCGCCGTCTTTTCGACAACGCACACCGCCGTTTTGAGCGTATAGCCACATATATAGGCCTCGCCGCAGGCATAATCGTGCCGCTGCAAATGGTGAGCCAGACATGGGACGACCACGACCGCAGCGGGCGTCTCCTTTGCCGCGACTACGGCCACGACCTGCTCGTCAGCTGCGACCGCGACGCCATCCTGTTCAACAGCGGCGACAACCTGTCGTTTCCTTTGTGGTACACCCAGGATGTTGAAGATTTCCGCACCGACGTGCGCACTCTCAACACCGACTACCTCAACTCGCATTGGTACATCGCTCAATCGTGCTATCCCTACTTCGACAGCAAGCGCATACCGCTGACCGGCAATGTGGATTTCTATGCTTACAACTACCACCGCGGCAACACCCTGCTCGCCGACACAACCGCCGTCGACGCCATTGACCAGCTAAAGGCGTTCTACGACAAAAATTCTACGACATACGGCAAAATCAGCCCGTTGCTCACCATCGATGTCGACACAACGGCACTGTTGCGCCAAGGCAAATTCCACCACGACTGCGCACCGCTTGCCTCCAGAAAGATAATTATGGACCTGCGTGTCAATCCGTTCAAACCCACTCCAAACACGGCGGTCAACGCAACACGCATGGTGATGGTCGACATGGCTGCCACAAACGCCGCAAACGGATGGCAACGCAACATAGCGTTTGTGAAATGCATGAGCGCAAACAACTATGCGTTCATCTCACCGTATCTGGCGCAGACCGGTCTTACAATCGAGCTTACACCATTCCGACAGGACAGCTACACAAGTATCGGAACGGGCTACAGCGACCGCGCATACGACAATATGATGCACCACTTCCTGTGGGGCGGACTTGACAAAGCCTCTCCCGACAACAAGCCTTATCTCGACGAGGTGAACCGCGACATGCTCGCTTATATGCGTCTGGCAATGCTCGACCTCACCGACCGACTGATAAAGGAGGGCGACGTGGCTAAAGAAGCCGCCGCCAATCCATCGGCATTCCCTCTGCTGCCGCAACGCGTGCGCTCGGAGGCTTTTGCCGCCGACCGCTATGCCAAGGCTCGCGACATCCTGATGCTGAAAGAGTCGAAACTGCCTGAATTTGTGGCTCTGAGCAACTATGAGTTCTACCGCCGCACCGCCGATGCCTATTACCATCTGTGGCGCGCTACGGGCAACGCTGCCGACCGCCGGAAAGCCGACGCCACCATCTCTGCGGCTATCGACCGCTTCTCGCAACACATGGTTTATTTCCAGACGCTCACCTTCTGGCAACCAATGTCGCCGGGCAACCGCCTGATATACAACGACGGCGGCTTCCTCAGCCTCCTCGCGTCGTATGCCAACGGCAATCCCGACGCCGCACGCCGCAAGATTGCCGACGTGGAGCGCTGCGGTGTAGACATCTGGGCGGCTTTGGAGCGCAACCTCAACATTGTGCGCGGAAAAGAGCCTCCATCGGTTGGTAAATCACGCGTTTGGGATTACACATACGAGGCGGCGCGCACTCTCAGCGCCTACAATCCTCAGAAATACGCCTCTGTGCTGAAGAAAAACGAGTCGTTTGCCATCGCTGTTGAAAAAGCCAACGACTTCCACAACCGCAATCAGAGGCTCGCCCGTGAACAATTGCTCCGTGCCGAACATTAATAAAATAAAAACCTATGCTGATAGAGCAACCACCCATACCCTACCGCATGCTGTTTCCCGAAACGGTGTGGCGCATACCGATGAAGCACAAGGCTGTGTTTCTTACGTTTGACGACGGCCCTATACCCGAAGTGACTCCTTGGGTACTCGATTTGCTTGACCATTACGGCATAAAGGCCACATTCTTCTGCGTGGGCGACAACGTGAGAAAACATCCGGAGACATTCCGAATGGTGGTGGAACGCGGTCACAGCGTGGGCAACCACACTATGCACCATCTGCAGGGAGCAAAGGTGACAACGGCGCGCTATGTGGCCGACATAATGGAAGCGCACGCCCTCATCGACAGCCCTTTGTTTCGGCCGCCGCACGGGCTGATACGCTGGAAACAGGCGGCTGCCATCAAAGACAACATGAGAATCATCATGTACGACCTCGTAACGCGCGACTACTCTAAAAAACTTACGGGCGAACAGGTGCTCGACAACGTGCGACGCTACGTGCGCAACGGGTCTATCATCGTGTTTCATGACTCTCTGAAATCCGAGAGCAACCTGCGCTATGCCCTGCCACGCGCCATTGAATGGCTTAAAGAAAATGGATACCAGTTTCTGCCCATCCCAATGTAAGGAAGCCATAAGACGGAAAGCCCTCGAGGCAGGTTTCTCTGTCTGTGGCTTTGCCGAGGCTATGCCTGTCGACTCAGAAGCCGCCACGCGCTACGCCAACTGGATTGCCGCCGAAAAAAACGGCTCGATGGCATATATGGAAAACTATCCCGACCTGCGACTCGACCCGCGCACGCTGCTCGATGGAGCGCGCACCGTGATAAGCATGGCGATAAACTACTATCCCAAGCGTCTGCAACAGTCAGACGCGCCCCAATTCGCATATTACGCCTACGGCAGCGACTATCACGACGTTGTGCGCCATCGGCTGCAGACGGTGGCTGATTTCATACGCACGGAATTAGGCGGTGAATGCCGGTGCTGCTGTACGTAACTGGGATACTTCCGGACCCGTATTATAGTTTTATCCACAATATATTTGTGCCGCAGACGATTCCGGCAGCATTGCAGGAATATGAAGAAGCCGGTACGCTGAAAAAAACCTTTGAAAAAGGATGGCTGACAGGGTATGAGATCAGAATAGAGAACATCGAAAAAGAAGGATGGCCTGGGACGTTTACAGAGGAACACTTCTTTGATTTGTCCGGAAATCTTGTAGAGATCAAGTGCTACGATGAGGAAAATGATGCACTTTGGTACATAGAGGAATACGATGTGTCAGGATATCTAAAACGATATGAGCTGTACAATCGAGATCGAGACAGTAATCTGATAATGGGAGTGAAGGAGTATGATTCTGACGGCAATACTGTGCGGGAAGAGTATTATGATGAAAACGGTATACTTGCATTTGTAGAGATACATAATGGTGAAGAAAGTTGGACGGAGCACTATGATGAAAATGGTAATTTGCTATACGCGACTGAGCATAAATACGAAAACGGCAATTATATCGGATATAGCCTCTATATATACGATGAAAATGGGGAGCTAACGGAGGTCCGCTACTATGATGCTGATAAAAATATGACGAAACAAGAATATTATGAAAATGGAATGCTGCAATCCTACTGGAATCAAGATGATGCAGGGAACTGGGTAGGATACAACGCTGACGGAACACCGTATGATTATGACAATGAGGTGACATCTCAAACAGATAGTGGCGTCGCACGTGAAACCAGAGTGGATTACCACGATGAGAACGGGGAACTGCGGCAGTATGCGCTGTTTCAGTATGATGCAGAAGGAAAGGTAATTGAGGTACGCCGCTACGACAAAGCTGAGAGTAAATACGAAAACGGTAATTATATCGGATCTATCCACTATACATACGATGGAGACGGAGAGCGAACGCAGATCAACTACTATGATGCTGATGGGTCTTTGACGAAAGAAGAATACTATGAAAAAGGAATACTGCAATACTACAGGGAGCAAAATGATGCCGGGGAAGTGGCGTACTACAACGCTGACGGAACACCACGGTAACAAAAAGAAACGGAGAACAAACTATGTCTACATATGAGATCGGCTCCATTGTGTTTGACAAATGGAAGATCTGCCGGGAGCTGGGGCAGGGGAGCTATGGGACGGTCTATGAGATCCAGCGGGAGGACTTCGGCGGCGTTTACAAAGCTGCGCTGAAGGTCATTACCGTGCCGCAGAGCAGGACGGAGCTGCAGAGCGTGCTGGACGAGGGCATGACGCCGCCGCAGGCAAAGCAGTATTTTTACAGCGTCGTGGAGGACATCGGCCGCGAGTGCGCCATCATGTCGCGCCTCAAAGGCACCGGCAATATTGTCAGCTATGAGGATCACGCCGTCCTTCGGCACCCCGACGGCATCGGCTGGGACATTCTCATCCGCATG
>ENA-OPCL01002595-OPCL01002595.1-human-gut-metagenome-genome-assembly--contig:-NODE-2595-length-11535-cov-2.376829_pt1 | contig 11535 bp, 10 predicted proteins | sample MGYA00241251_ERZ501482 | MGnify/ENA primary metagenome ERZ501482 (study PRJEB25962, sample SAMEA2042581) | human gut metagenome | biome: human gut; feature: human-associated habitat; material: faeces... | reverse complement strand
CCGCCGTACTCGACGTGAAGCTCCGCCATCTGGACGCAGACAACACGCGCCGGCGGACCATCGCAAATTATTACCTGTCGCATATCGATAATCCGAAGATCGTACTGCCGAACGTACCGGATTCCGACGCCAACGTGTTCCACATATTCCCGATCCGTTGCGCCGATAGGGACGCCTTGCAACAGTACCTGACCGAAAACGGTGTCCAGACCATCATTCACTATCCCATCCCGCCCCACAAGCAAGAATGCTACCGGGCATGGAACGACCGTTGCTATCCGATTACCGAGCGGATTCACCGCGAGGAGCTCAGTCTGCCGATCAGCCCGGTCATGGATCGGACCGAAGCGGAGGCGGTTGTACGGCTGCTCAATAATTTTTAAAACAGTAAATTATGCCGGAAATATCGATCGTTATGCCCGTGTATAACGCCGAGCCCTTCCTCGATGACGCAATCCTTTCGGTAATGGAGCAATCGTTCGGGGACTGGGAGCTAATATGCGTCAACGATGGCTCGACCGACGGATCGTTGTCCAAGCTGGAGGCATATGCTTCCAAGGATCCTCGCATCCGTGTCTTTTCCAAGCCGAACGGAGGTCTACTGAATGCTCGTAATGATGGAGCTCGGCACGCTTGCGGCAAATGGCTTTACCGCATGGATGCCGACGACTTGTTGAGTCGCAATGTACTTGAGGAAATGGTCCGCACAGCTAATGAAACAGGGGCCGACTACGTTATTTCGGAACTGGTGTATTGGTGTCCCGACCAACCTGAAAGAAACTATTATTTCAATCGAAAGCACGGTATTTTCCAAGGGTTATCGGGTCGTGAGGCATTGATCAAGTCGCTTATGTGGGAATTCCACGGGAAGGGCATATGTCGGCTTGATACCTATCTTAAATGTACGTTCGACTCGGACTATGGCTTTATCGACGAATATGTGACTCGATTGGTGATTCTCAACAGCCAAAAGATCGCTTATTCCGAAGGCGCGTACTATTACCGACAGCATGTCGAATCGCTTTGCCATAAGCCGTCGGTGCGCAGGTTCCACGCACTCGAACGCAGTCGTCTGAGTGAACAGTTATTGCTAAAGGTCTGCGACGACTGGGAGACTATCCATAGTTATCGGTGTCTCTTGTTCGGCGAACTAATTGGTTGTACCCGTCTTTACCTGAGTCAGCGCCGTTTTTTCGACAAAGAAGAGCGGCGGCAGATTGTCGAACTGCTGACGGCCGCCTATCGTCGGACGGATAAGAAAGCCTTTCATAGCTATTGTCTGAAACCGGGCTGGAACAACAAGTATCTCGGTATGCTGAGCTTTACGAACTGGACCGTATTTCGTATTGCTCTTTTGCTTCATAACCACATTCATGCTCTCAAAAGTCAGGTTAGAATCATTACTTAATAACTCGCATGGTACGACACAAGTTTTTCATTCGTATTGTATCTTCTCGGAATAATACTTCCCGGGATAGGATAAGGAGAGCTTTGTCTCCTTGTTTGGACTTGTTGTATAGGCAAATCGTCCGGCATAGGAAGTCCTACGTAGCCGATAAGCCTTATTATCTGTCGGTCTGTGCTATCTTCAAGAACGAGGGGCCGATTCTCAAAGAGTGGATCGAATACCATTTGCTGGTAGGTGTCGATCATTTTTTCCTGTACAACAACTTCAGCGATGACAACTACCGTGAAATTCTGGCCCCATATATCGAACGAGGAGTCGTCGACCTGATCGATTGGCCCGTTCCCCAAGGACAATTTCCTGCCTACGAGGACTGTTGGCAAAAGTTTCGTGAGACGACCCGCTGGATCGCGTTGATCGATCTCGACGAGTTTCTGTGCCCCGTTTACGAAACTTCAGTCGGGACATGGCTCGAAAAATACGAAAAATATCCCTCGGTACTCGTTTATTGGAAAATGTTCGGGACCTCGGGAAGGATCGAACACGATCCCGAACAGTTGACTATCGAACAATACACGGTCTGCTGGGACAAAATGTACGCCGCGGGGAAAGTGATCGTCAATACTAGTTGGGAATTTACCCGCATGTATATGCATTGGATTGCAGCTAAAGGCAAAGTCTGCGGCAGAACTGTCTGGATACCTCCCGTCAATGAGTTCGGCAAATTCATTCGCTGGGAAAGTATACACCGGACCGGTCGCAACATAACCTCCGAGGACTTCACTTTGCAACTCAACCACTACTGGAGTAAGGCGTACCTTTCTCATTACAACAAAAAGAGCCGCGGAGCAGCTTGCCCCGGGTATCGGCATTCGATGCGGCAGTTCTTCAGCAGCGAGCACCGTAACCGGGCAGTCGACTACAAAATATTCCGTTTTCTGATCGAGCTCAAGCTGGCCTTGGGAATGGGCCCCAAAGACATGTCATGCAACAGGGAATGACAGAAAACACGTCCGGCGCAGACACCTCGTACGAACAGGCGCTCAAGTCGACCGGAATCGTCGGAGGCGCGCAGTTTCTCACGATCCTGATTACGGTCGTCAAGACCAAGATCGTCGCCCTGCTGCTGGGGCCTGCCGGCGTCGGCGTGCTCGGCTTGCTACAGGGTATTGTCGACATGATCCGCAACGCGACGGGACTGGGCATACATTTCAGCGCGGTCAAAGACGTTGCGGCGGCGAATGCGTCGCGCGACGGACAGCGGATAGGGCGGACCATCCGGATTCTCCGGCGGTGGGTCTGGGGTACCGGTCTGCTGGGCATGACGGTCGCCATCGCGTTAAGTATCCCGCTTAGTCGGTTCTCGTTCGGGAATGCGGAATATGCCGTGCCGATCGTTCTGGTTTCGGTCGTTCTGCTACTGACCAGTTTGCAAGAGGGGCAGCTCGCCCTGCTGCAAGGCCTGCGCATGATCGGCAAGATGGCGAAGGCGAAAGTCGCCGGAGCCGTAGCCGGATTCGCCCTCACCGTGCCGATGTACTGGTGGCTGGGCGTGAAGGGAATCGTCCCCGCCATGATCCTGACGGCGGCGGCGATGCTTGCCATTTCATGGTGGTTTGTCCGAGGCATCCGGGTCGAACCTGTCAAGCTTACGCCGAAGGAAACGTTTCGGGGCGGTCTGTCGATCGCCAAACTGGGTTTTTTCATCGTTGTTACCACTTTCGCGTCGACGGCCACCATGTATATCGTTCGCTCGTTCGTCTCGCAAAAAATCGGAACGGACGGCGTCGGAATGTTTCAGGCGGCATGGAACATTTCAAATGTATATACAGGATTGATTACGAGCGCTATGATGGCCGATTTCTTCCCGCGTCTGAGCGAAAGGAGCAACGACCACGCCGCCATGGCCCGGCTCACCAACGAACAGGGAGAGATCACCCTGATTATCGGCGCGCCGATGATCGCCGGCATTCTGCTGTTCATCCCTGTCGTACTGAACATTCTGTACTCGTCGCAATTCATGGCCGCTACGGCTATTCTGCAATGGCAAATGGCGGGAGCCTTCACCGGATTCCTTTCGTGGCCGCTCAGCGTAATTTTTTTGGCTAAAGGGAAGGGACATTACTGTATCCTTACCGACGGAATATGGTGCGCGGCATACCTCAGCATCGTTTTTGCCGGATGGCACCGGTTCGGGCTCGAAATTCTCGGCATCGCGGCCATTTGCAGCAGCTTTGCCAAGCTCGTGCTGGTCTATGTCCTTGTCCGGACGCAGTTCCGGTTCCGCTGGTCCCGGCGTAATCTCAGGCTGATCGGCCTGTACGGCGGACTGATCGCCGGAGCGCTGCTTACGGTGCTTCTCGCCTCGGGATGGGTCAAATACGCGATAGGCGGAGCGATCGTACTGATCGTATGCTGCATTTCGTACAGGCACCTGAACGAGATCGTCGCCGTATCGTCGCTGATAACTAAGATACGGCGAAGAATGGGTGGAAAGCGTCCGTAAATCCATCCCGGCCGGGCAGCCCGGTCGGAAAGTTTCATCTCGAAAAACATGAAACCGACTATCCGCGACGTCCGGCGTTGCTACTCGAAGATCAAGCAACTGGCCCGGACCGCCATATCCGAAAGGGACTATAACCGGGCCGCCGGGGAACTGGCCTTATCGGCCCGGATCGCCTATTTGTTCAACTGGATATATAGCGATCCCGAAACGGACGACATGATCCGCAGGATCGGCCGGGCGCTTTTCGACGAAAAGTCTCCCGAGCCGCGACAGACCGCCAGATACGCCATGTACAATTCGTTCGGCCGAGAAAACAGGGGGCTCACCCAGCAGTACATCCGGGCATTGCGGGCGTTACAGGTCGAGTTTCTCTACATCTTCGAAGACCGTTCCAAGGCAATGGCGGGCGTCGAGAGCGATCTGGCCGCTTGCGGCGACCGAGTCGAAATCTTCGAAATAACCCCGTCGCTCCCCCCGACGAAGCAGGCGGAACAGTTGCACCGGAAACTGCGCGAGTACGCCCCGCAGGTCCTGCTGGTACAGATAGCGCCTTGGTCGGTCATGCCGCTTATCGCTTTTTCCGCTTTGCCGGAAATCGCGAAGTATAACATAAATCTCACCGACCATGCTTTCTGGTTGGGCAGCGGCATCTTCGATCGCAACATCGAGTTCAGGGATTTCGGCTGGACGATTTCGCTGGAAAAACGCAGGTTCGCCATGTCGCAACTTTTCATGCTGCCTTATTATCCCATTCTCAACGAAACCCCGTTCGAAGGATTTCCTGCCGAAGTCCCGGCCGATAGCGTCAAAATCTTTTCGGGAGGGAGCTATTACAAGGTTTATGGCGGGAAGGGACTCTATTTCGATCTTGTCAAGCGGACGCTGGACGAGAATCCCGATGCCGTGCTGTTGTACGCCGGCGACGGCGATGCGCGCATCTTCCGGGAGTTCATTCGCAACAACGGTTTCCAGCGACGGGTGTTCCTGCTCGGAAGCCGGCGCGACATCCATGCCGTTTTTCGCGCATGCGACATTTACATGGGAACTTACCCGATCGGCGGGGGACTCATGTCGCAATATGCGGCCGTGAACGGCAAACCGATTCTCGCCTACGCCTCGGAAGAATGCCCATCGGCTTTCGTCGAAACAGTCGTCTGTCACAAGACGCGCTTGAAAATCACGCATACCGATGTCGAATCTTTTGCCCGTCATGCCCGGGCCCTGTGCTCCGACCCGGCGCTGCGAACCGAAGAAGGAAATAGGCTGAAGCAGTGCATCACCTCGCCGGACGAGTTCGCCGAGGGCCTGCGCAATCTGTTGGCCGGATACGCTCGTCCGCATAGCGGGAACCGGGTCGGCATCGACTACGGAAAGCGGCTCGACTTTTACTACGAGACCGAAAATAGCAACCGTTGGAGCGGATTCGCCATGCTGCTCCTCAGCCAGTACGGAATCTGGGCGTTTCGCTATTTCCCGTTGGCAGCGCTCAAGACGGTACCCGGAACGCTGTACCGCTACGGCATCGAACGGTTCAAAAAATATCTGAAACGATGATCGATACAATCAAGGCCTTGCTGAGAGGAATAGGCAGAGCCGGATCCTACCTCGTTCCCTATCGGAGCGGCGGGCGCCTGAGCACGCTCGGGGACTATCTGTACACGGCTTGGCTGGCACGCCATTTCAAATACATAGGCGCCAATGTCTATATCCGGCGACCCGTATCGCTGAGGGGCGGAAAGTACATCTCGATCGGAAGCCATAGCGTGATTCAGAAAGGATGCATACTCAACGCGTGGGACCGGTACGGCGACCAGTCTTTCACGCCGGAGATCGCGATCGGCGAACACGTTTCGATCGGCGAATGGAGTCATCTGTCGGCTATCCGGGCGATCCGCATCGGAAATTACGTGCGTACGGGCCGTCGGGTTACGATCGTCGACAACTCGCACGGCCGAGGTACTTCGGAGGAGTTGGGAATGCACCCGGAGGACCAGCCCCTTTATTCGAAAGGTGTCGTAACGATCGGAAACAACGTGCGGATTGCCGACAAGGTGACGATCCTGTCCGGCGTTACCATCGGAGACAACTCCACGATCGGAGCCAATGCCGTAGTTACGCACGACATTCCGGCAGGAGTAATAGCCGCCGGAGTGCCGGCCCGCGTCATCCGTCAGATCAGCCAGTCGCAGAATAGCTCTGAGAAACAGGGTTCCCTCGATTCATAAACCCTCAACCGAAATACCGCTGTGAAAGCAAGAATCATTGCATTTTACCTGCCTCAGTACCACCCGATTCCGGAAAATGACGCGTGGTGGGGCAAAGGATTCACCGAATGGACCAATGTGGGCAAGGCGAAACCCTTGTATCGCGGGCATTATCAGCCTCGGGTGCCGGCCGACCTGGGATACTACGATCTGAGAGTCCCCGAAACCAGACAGGCGCAGGCCGATATGGCGCGCTCCTATGGCGTCGAAGGCTTTATGTACTGGCACTATTGGTTCGGCGGCGGCAAGCGCCTGCTGGAGCGTCCGTTCAACGAAGTTCTCGCCAGCGGCGAACCGGATTTTCCTTTCGCTCTCGCGTGGGCCAACGAGACATGGAAAGGCTTCGCTCACGGTCTCACCAACCGCAATACGCTGATCGAACAGCGTTATTTGGGCGAGCAAGATTACATTGACCATTTCCATGCCGTGTTGCCCGCTTTCCGGGACAGGCGGTACATTACCGTGGACGGGAAGCCTTTGTTCATGGTTTACAAACCGCTTCAGCATCCCGACATGCAGGCTTTTGTCGAGCTATGGCAGCGGCTTGCCCGGGAGAACGGGCTGCCGGGAATCTATTTTGTCGGGCAGGCAGAGGTAGGACAAGAACAAAAGATACTCCGTTTGGGTATGGATGCTGCCTGCATTTTCCGAATGATGGAATGCGTCAATCGCCGGCCGTTTCTCAAAAAAGCCGTTCAACGCATCAAGATCAATCTTTTCAAGCATCCTCGCGTATTCCGGTATGCCGAAGCGGCCCGATGGTTTGTCGGACCCGAAGATACGCGCGACGACATCATCCCCACGATCTACTCAGGTTGGGACCATACTCCCCGAAGCGGCTGTGAAGGAACGGTTTTCAGTCATTATACGCCTGATGTATTCGAGAGACATGTCAAGCAGGTGCTTCGTGCCGTAGAGAATAAGCCCGCTTCGTTGAAAATCGTTTTTGTCAAATCGTGGAACGAGTGGGGAGAAGGCAATTATATGGAACCAGACCGAAGATACGGGCTGCAATTTCTTGAGCGGCTCAAAAAATGCGTGGAATGACAACGGTGAGAATACTTTTTATTTCATCGAACTTAGCCTCGTCGCTCCACGGCGGATGGCAATGTGCGAGCCGCAACCTCGAGTCGATGAAGCGGATAGCGGGAGAAGGAGCGGTTGACCTCGAGATACTGCCTCCGTTCACGGTCAATAGCAGGACGGACCCGGTGAAACGGCTGTGGCATGCTCTCAGCGCTCTGACGCGCGTAATATTTACGCTCAGAATAAACGGTTCGTCTTTAGGCAGGGAGCGGCGGATCATCGAAAAGCTCAAACAGCAAAGTTACACTCATATTTTTGTCGACTCGTCGCTGAACGGCTTGCTGATACGGAAAATAAAAAAACGGACGGGCGTTCGCGTGATCGTATTTTTCCATAATTGCGAGTTTTCTTTTATCAGACGCCATCTGCAATCGGGAAATGTCGGATCGGTATTCAGACTGCTACCCGCCTTCGTCAACGAAAAGTTGAGTGTCCGCTATGCTGACTGTACCGTCGCATTGAACCGTCGCGACGGAAAGCTGATAGAAAAACTGTACGGTATTCCGCACGCATTGCGCATTATCCCCATCTCGCTGCACGATCGCTTCGGGCATTTCCACCGATGGACGCAAGACGGAGATACTGCGACAGAAAAAGTGCGTACGGCTCTTTTTATCGGAAGTAATTTCTACGCCAACCGATCGGGAATCGAATGGTTTATAGCCCACGTATTGCCCTTGGTTGACATCCGGCTGGTCATCGCAGGCAAAGGCATGGACCAGCTTCCTGTCGGAACTCATCCCCGGATAGAGCTGCATGGTAGCGCTCCCTCATTGGAGGCGTTCTATGCGCGAGCCGATTTTGTGATCGCTCCGATTTTTACAGGAGGGGGCATGAAGGTCAAGATCGCAGAAGCCTTGATGTACGACAAGCCTATCATTGGCACCGCGGAAGCACTCGAGGGCTATGAACGTACGAATTCGATCGTAGTTTGCAATACGGCGAGCGAATTCGTCTCGGCGATCCGAACACTTGCTACATCTCCTGCGCTCACGGGTTCGCGGCGGCTTTTTCTCGATCGGTATTCATTCGACGCCACGCTTCCTCTGTTCAAGACCTTGCTCGAATGTTAGTTTATCTATCGGTATTCACTACTGCTCTGGGATTGCTTTGCATAGGTAACCGGCGCGATATCCCGGTCGCCGTATGGATGAGCTTGGGCCTGCAGATCGTGTTCTCGGGTCTTCGAGATGGCGTCGGAATCGATTTTCCAGCTTATTGGGACCTCTATCGAGGAAATGAATATTCGCAGTCGGAGGCCGGCTTCAGATTACTTTGCGGCATCCTCACCAGGCTGGGTTTCGGTCCGCAAGCGATGTTTTTGGCTACGAGCGCTATCGTAGTCGTCTTTGTCTACAAAGCGGCAGTCTATTATGACAAGACACACGTCTGTTTCGCCTTTTTTGTTTTCCTATTCGCCGGTACGTTCCTCGAGAGTTTGAATCTGGTCAGACAGTATGTAGCTATCGCCCTTTTTTTCTGGGGATCGCGATATATCGTCGGCCGGTCGCCGACAAAATACATGCTCGTCGTGCTGGCCGCGTCTTTGTTTCATATTTCAGCGCTCGTATTGCTCCCTTTCTACTGGTTGCTCCGCATACGTTTTCCGGGTTGGCTGCTATTCGGGATCCTTGGCTTTTCGCTCGTATTGAGCTTCATCTTTCCTCTCAAGGGGCTGATAAGTATGATTCCTCGCTACGGCCAGTACCTGACTCTTTACAGCGAGGCCAATCAAACCGCAGCGCTTGGACTCGGCTATTTTTCGAAGCTGCTGATAGCATTTGCGGTCATTCTGTTCAGGAAAAAGTTGCTTGGCGTAGAGGCGGTCAAATATACCGTCGTCATGAATGGTTTTATCTTCTATGTGGCGCTGATGACCCTGTTTAACGATTTCATGGTATTTCTGCGTATTTCGTACTACTTCCATATTTTCATCATTCTGTTGCTTCCGAGGCTCGCCATGCCGTTTACATACCGCTCGCGCCCGATCGTTCTCGGCATAGCGTCGGCCTACTGTCTGCTTTTGTGCTTCCTGTCGCTTAAGGCGCCGGATGCGTACATGATTCCTTATCGGGCCAATCTCGATTTATGGACGACAGCTACACCTTTGCGATGAATATACTTTTTATCATTCCTTCGGTCAAAACGGGAGGCGGCAACCGTGTATTTATCGAGCTCGCCAGCCGTTTGTCCCGAGATCATGAAATTACGATGCTCTATCCCAATAACTCGACGGACAAACATACGTTCGCTGTCAGCGGGAATGTGCGGTTCGTTCCGGTCGGGAAGACTGCCTCAGGCAAAATCGGCAAACTGATTAACCTTTGGCGGACAATTCGTTATGCCAACCGCCGTTATGCGGATTGGACGACCGTCTATAGCGATCCTTTGTTCGCCCTGTTCGCCGGATGGCTGAAGGCCAAACGAAAGTGGCGTTTCGTGCAGGCGGATGACTATCGAATCTTCGACGACGGGATGCTTTTGCACGGCGTATTCCTCAAAATATACAAATGGCTGTGCAAACGCTCGTTCCGTTCGAGCCGGGTCCGGTTCATTTTCAACTCGCGTTTTGTATATGAACGGTTCTGCCGGGATGCGGGCCGAACTGACGTAGCGTTGCGATTGGTTCATCCGGCTATCGAACAACGCATCTTTACGGCAACGGGAAGATCCGGCGTCGATACGGGCATCTGCCTGATTGCCCGGAAGCACCCGTCGAAAGGCTTGATCACGTTTCTCGACGTATACCGCCGACTGCCTGAAGCAGTCCGAGACCGGGTCGGTCCGGTCACGTTCGTTAGCCACGATGACCTCTCAGCCTTCGATCTTACGGGCATCGAGGTTGTCCGGCCGAAAAATGACATGGAGATAGCCGATACCTATCGCAAGGCAGGGATATTCATCTCCACTTCATGGTGGGAAGGCTTCGGGCTTCCTCCGCTTGAAGCCATGGCTTGCGGCTGTGCCTGCATCGTTAGCGAATCGGGCGGAGTAGACGAGTACGTCCGAGCCGGTGAGAACTGCTTGACTTTTCCTCCCCGGGATGAGAAAACCCTTGAGGACCGGATTCTCGTTTTGTTGAACGACAATGTATTGCGAGAAACCTTGGCAAAAGCGGGCACAGCCACAGCTCAGCGGTTCTCTTGGGAACGTTCGGCCGAACAGTTTTTGGCAATCGTTCGGGACGGGCAGTGCTGATCTAATCGTGCATAAACGGCCTTATTGGTATCGCGAATCAGTTGAAACGCCATGTGAAGACGACACTTATATCGCGAAACTCGCTCCGTATTTTCTGATTCTTTAGTATATGCTGCCTCCGAGACAGGATCAATCAAAATCCTTTTAATAATACTAATGCGTTTACAGTCTGTGATTACCGCATCGGTCGTCGCTTACCACCATTCCTATTCCGAAATCGGGAAAGTGCTGGACTGCCTATTGAAAAGTCCGGTCGCGAAAATATACGTCGTCGATAACTCGTCGAACGACGCGCTGCGTCTTTTGGAAAGAATATCGGGACGTATTCGTTATATCCACAGCGCTAACATCGGATACGGCGGAGCGCATAACATCGCGATGCGCGAGGCCGTCGAGGCGGGAGCCGACTATCATGTGATCGTCAATCCGGACATTTGGTTCGGCGAGGGCGTGATCGAAATCCTCGCCGCCTATATGGATCGGCACCCAGATGCCGGCCTGGTCGCCCCTAAGACCGTGTATCCCGACGGCGAGACGCAGTATCTGTGCAAGCTGTTGCCCACACCTTTCGACCTGATCCTGCGGAGATTCCTGCCCGCCGACTTCCTTAAGTCGAGCAGGGAACGTTTTGAACTGCGCTTTACCGGTTACGACCGCGAGATGAACGTACCCTTTCTTTCAGGTTGCTTCATGTTCTTGAGAATCGGGACGCTGAAAGAGACGGGGCTTTTCGACGAGCGCTATTTCATGTACGCCGAGGATATCGATTTTTCGCGTCGTATCCATCGCATTACCCGTACCGTGTACTGTCCCGATGCGGTCGTCGTACATGCCCACGAGGCCGCTTCGCGTAAAAACGGGAAAATGCTGCTGATCCACATCGGCAGCCTTGTCAAGTATTTCAATAAATGGGGATGGATCATAGATCGTGAGCGAAGGCGTGCCAACAGGGCCTGCATCGAAGCATTGAAAGGACAGGGCCGAGGATAATCGAACCCGCCTGCCCGCCGAAGACCCTGCGCAAGCCGTTAACGGATCATGCGGAAGTATGGACCGGGACGGCCCGCCGGGGGACC
>ENA-OPCL01002584-OPCL01002584.1-human-gut-metagenome-genome-assembly--contig:-NODE-2584-length-11569-cov-3.195154_pt1 | contig 11569 bp, 10 predicted proteins | sample MGYA00241251_ERZ501482 | MGnify/ENA primary metagenome ERZ501482 (study PRJEB25962, sample SAMEA2042581) | human gut metagenome | biome: human gut; feature: human-associated habitat; material: faeces... | reverse complement strand
GGCATACAGATCTCGCCATCATAACGCACACGCACGAGGTTGAGCTGCACGCCGCGTCTGAGCAGCAACGACAGATACGACCAGTCGCCACGGCCTTCGCGTGTCAGATAGACGTTTTGCTGTCCGTAGCACACGGTCAGCGGCAAGCCGCCGCGTTCTTCCGTGACGTGGATATATTCGTTGTCCCATGTGTCGACAACGCACCGCAGGTTGCCGCTGTCAAACTTGCCCCATGTCCGTGGCTTGTCGTCGACGGGCAGTTTACGCCGCAGCGACTTCGGAATCGGCTCGCCAAGCAGAGCCTCAACAAGCATCGCCGCCGACTTCACATCGCTGCCGATTGAATCATGCAATTGCCGGTCGGAAATTTCAGAAAGGGTGTTGAGTGTGCGGCGAGTGCCGTGCAGACGCACCGACTCTTCCTCGGAAATGCCTTTTTCCTTTATCAGATAGTCCAATTTGGCAAATGTCCCCGAGAAATTCAGGTTGGTCAAGCTTATTTCTTGATTGACCGCGCGTCTGAACACGTCGCGCAGCGCGTCATATTTTTTACGGATTCCCCAACCGCTGTCGAGCAGCGTTTCCAACTGCTGGTAAAATGAGGCAGCGTCGTCGGGCATATAACCGGATTCTGCCATAATGCTATATCAAACACACCGCAAGCAACAACAACGAATACACCAGCATATTGCGGGCGGTGGCGCCGAGCAGCGGATTCAAAGCTGCGCCACGGCTGCGGCGGATGCGTTGCCACGTGTGGTAATGCAGGCACAAATAAATCGCGGGTGCTATGAAAAATATCCAGAACTTCTCTGACCACAACGGTGCTGTCAGCCAAACGGCGGCAATTCCGAACAAGAGGTAGGCAATGGCGGCGGCGCGGCGTCCAAAGCGCACCACAGTGGTGCGTTTGCCAGCCTCACGGTCATCCTCCATATCCCTGTAGTTATTCACAATCAACACGTTGCATCCCATCAGCCCCACGGCTGCCGATGCAGCGGCCACATTGCCGGTAATCTCGCCTGTCTGCACATAATACGTAAGGCAAACAGGCACAAAGCCGAAGAACACCAACACCGCGACATCGCCAAGTCCGACGCGCGACAGCGGATAGGGTCCGGCACTGTAGGCGAGTGCGAAAACAGCGACCACAACGCCTATCGGTATCAGTTGCCAGCCTCCGAACGGAATTAGGCAGCAGCCCACGGCACAGGCGGTGGCAAGGGTGCCAAACGTGGCGCGCAGCATTGCCCGCGGCGTGATGTCGCCCTCGGTGACTCCGCGTCGGAATCCCTCACGTCCCTTTTTGTCGGAGCCGTTGACATAGTCGAAATATTCGTTGGCGAAATTTGACGCCACCTGTGCCAATACGGCAAAAAGAAAGCACAACAACGCCGGCTGCCACTTGAACGAGCCGTCGTTATAGGCACAGCCCGACGCTACAACCACTCCTGCCGTCGACACGGGCAATGTGCGCAGTCGGGTTGCCTCTATCCAACTTTTCAGCTTCTTCTGCATAGTCAATATTTATTGTCGCCCATCACGGCATCGAGCGCGCGACGCTGTTTCTGACGCAACGGCTGGGTGCTGTAGCCCAGCGACACCACAAGCAGCACTCGCCGGCTGCGCGGCACTCCAAGCAACCGTTTCAGCCGCTTCTCGTCAAACCATCCCATCATGCACGAGCCAAGGCCTTCATCTGCGGCTGCGAGGGTGAGATACGACGCTGCTATGCCGCAGTCGATGAGCGGAAAATGCTTGTTCTTTATCCATCCGCCAAGACGGGCGGTGAAATTGGGCGCCTCCTGCACCAATACGATGAAGCATGGAGCCTGTGAGGCAAACTTGTTCATTCCTATGGACGTCAGAGCATCTGCCACTTCTGCACAAAGTTCCGGCTTGTCGACAACGATGAAATGCCACGGCTGGGAATTGCATGCCGACGGCGCCCGGCGGGCTGCGTCGACAATGCGCATCACCGCCTCGCGCGGCACGCTGCGCTCCGTGTCGTAGCCACGGTCGCTCTGACGCTCGTCAACAAGTTTATAAAAATCGGTCATCGCTTATTTTGAAAACTCAATCAAACGGCTGAGATACTTGCCGATGATGTCAAATTCTATATTTACAACCGTACCCTCCTTTATGCGACAGAAATTGGTATGCTCAAAGGTGTAGGGGATTATTGCCACCTCAAAACTGTCGCGCTGGGAATTGCACACCGTAAGGCTGACGCCATTGACTGTGACGGAGCCTTTCTCTACTGTGACATAGCCCTTGCGCGCCATTTCGGCATCAACGTCGTAGGCAAACTTGAAATAGCGGCTGCCCTCAACGTTGCGCACCTCGCAGCACACTGCGGTCTGGTCTACGTGCCCCTGCACTATGTGGCCGTCAAGACGTCCGTTCATCGGCATGCAACGCTCAAGGTTGACAAGGTCGCCAACCTGCAGCAACCCGAGGTTTGAGCGGTCGAGCGTCTCCTGAATCGCCGTGACGGTAAACGTGCCGTCGCCAGGAAGGTCGACCACCGTGAGGCATACGCCATTATGGGCTACCGACTGGTCTATTCTCAACTCCTGGGCAAAGTCGCACTTCATTGTGATGTGCAGATTGCCGCCTTCTTTTCTCAGCGCAACCACTGTGGCTGCAGTCTCTACTATTCCTGAAAACATAGTTATATCCTTTTATTCACACACAAATTTACACATATTTATCGAAATTACTCCCCGCCGACTGGTTATTGTATGAAAAAAGATGCGTTTTTGACGCCTCCGCTTTATCTACCCGTCCTTTTCACATTCAGAGTAACCGTCGTCATTTCATGTTTATTATTATCCATTTTTATGCGGCTGAGAGCAATCATATCCATTGGCAATTATGAATTCTGCCTTTACAGCTTAACCAATCTCCCTTTCTGCGTTGAGAACCTGATTTATAAAATTTTGAACCACATTTCGATACATTGGCTCATTGTGCAGATTTTCTAATTACTTCATTTTTGTCCATAAATTCAGAACCAAGACCAAGAGCATCTCCAATGGCCTGACCAAACAAACATCCAAGCATTCTATCTTTCAGATTGCTATTTTTCATTGTCAATATCATTAGTGTCCTGTTAAAATCGAGAGCTGCTATGAAACGGCAATAACGTATTTCACGAAAAGACAAAGGGAGTCGATCAGCAACGCCAACAGCGCCAGTCCTCGCGGCTTGCGCCTCAACGCCTTTATTGCAACAATGAAACACAATGCGAGGTATGGCCATCCGACATACGGGATGCCAACCAGAACAAAACCGAGCACCGACAGGTAAATCGCCGTCTTCGCCGTCGTGTTGACACATTGGCTTTCACCGCCGCGCTCAACGGTTATTTTCACATGGTATTCTTCCATCACAAAACACTTTTGTTGTTTATCTGCTCCCTATATTTAGCCTCGTCAAATGTGTAGAGCATAGCCGGACGCCCGCTGCCGCGCGGCGCGCGCGCTGCCAACTCAAACTTCTCACAACAGATTAGGTCATTTTTAGCAAAATCGAACTCATTGTCGCCTCGCCCCACGCTACCTGTAGCCACAATGTAGCCCATGGCGGTCATCTTCTTGTAAAAGTTTCGACGGTCGAACTTCTGCCCGAGCACCGCCTCGTAGATGGTCTGCACCTGTGTCATCGTAAACTCTTTGTTGAGCAAACGGAATGCCAACGGCTCATAGGTGATTTTCCACCGCAGTTTGTCGAGTGCCACACGTACAATCTCGCTATGGTCGAATGCCAAATCAGGCAACATATCCACCGGAAACCACTGTGCCTTGGCGGCATCGTCACCGGCTATGACCTCATAGCCTTCCTGACGCACAAATGCAAGAAACGCCACCGTTACCACACGCTCGCGAGGGTCGCGGTCCACACGGCTGAATGCCTGCAGCTGCTCGATATAGATATCCATCACTCCTGTTTCCTCGCGCAATTCGCGCAATGCTCCTTCTTCCAGCGTCTCGTCAATTCTCACAAAGCCGCCCGGCAAAGCCCATCTGCCTTTATACGGCTTCAACCCTCGCTCTACAAGCAACAGATTCAGCCCAGAGCCGTCGAATCCGAACACAACGCAGTCGGTGGTCAAAGCCGGATGTGGATATTCATAACTGTACATTTTCTACACCTTATTTTTCAACAATACAAATTTAAGCCTATTTTCCGACAAAAACGCACGATTGTGTCATTGATACGCAAACAAAAGTTAAAAATCGGCATATTTGCGTATTTTTTACACATTAAATTTTGTTGTTTATTTCTTCGTCTTTATATTTGCGTCAAAATTACACAACCAAGCATTATTAACTACTAAACACATCAAAATCATGGCACAATTTAAAGTACACAATCTCATCATCGTCGACGCATCGGGATCAATGACGTCAATCTACGAACAAGCGCTTGCCGGTATCAACGAAACGCTGTCAACCATCCGCGAGGAAGCCAAAAAAAGCGACAAAATCGAGCAGTCGGTCACCGTGCTCTCCTTCGCCAGCGGCGGAGAGCCTCTGCAATATGCCTACCGCAACACCATTGCCGAGCAGACATCGCCTCTCACCCCCAACGACTACACGCTCCGCGGAATGACTGCCCTATACGATGCCATCGGCATATCGGTCACCGACCTTGAAAAAAGCAAAGGCAAGGAGGACAAGGTGCTTGTAACAATCATCACCGACGGCTATGAAAACGACTCCATCGAGTGGGACGGCGCATCGGTGAAGAAACTGATTGACCGCCTGTGCAAAAAGGGCTGGGTGTTCACCTACATCGGTGCAAACCAGGATGCAGCGCTTGAGGCTGGAAAGATTGGAGTGAAAAACAGTTTGACGTTTGAAGCCACAATTGAAGGCACCGTCAATATGTTCGCTTTCGAGAAGCAGTCGCGCCAAAGATGGAACAAGCGAGTGCGCCTCAATGAAAACGACATTCAGAATGACTACTTCTCCGACGACGACAAATGATAATAGAAAAGGCTGGATTTCAATCGGAATCCAGCCTTTTTTAATTCAATCAAGCGTCCCTGACTATCTAACAATCTTGACAGTCTTGATGCCGCCGTCGGCCACTACATTAACGAAATAAACGCCACCTGCCAGATTGCCCGTGGCAACCATTGCAGTCTGTCCGGCAGGTGTTGCCGAAGCAACCATCGCACCGGATGCATTGTAGACATTGACCGAGCGGATATTGCCGTCGGCTTTCACCGACACAACATCGCCGAGCGAGCGCACAACGATGCCGCCATCGGCGGATTTCAAAGTCTCGACAGATGAGAAGTCGTGGAGCACAGCCTTGCGTACTGCCGTATCGTCGAATTTGACAAACTGCATCTGGTTGAAGTAGATTTCTCCCTTCCACGCCTGTTCCGGAGCTTTCTCGTGTTTCAAGAAGAAGCTGTCGAAACGCCACTTGTCGGCGATTTCATCGGTGCCGGTGAAGTGCTGGTATTCATCGCTTGCCAGGTTCCATGACACGAGATGCCATCCGCGATAGTTGATCGGCTTCAAGTTGTACTTGATGCCGCCGTTCTTGTTGTTTGTGCGCACACGCAACGCAGCGCTGACGCTGTTGTTTGAGCCGTCGCCATAGAGCCAGAACGTAAGCACGCCGTCCTTGGTTGTGCCGTCGATGTTCTGCGAAGAGTGATACTCACGGATTTGCCATACGCCTGCAGCGAAATCAGGATCGAAATCATACTTCAGGCATGCGCTGTTAGGACTTTCCGGACGCACACCGATGTTGGCGCGCGTAAACGAGTTGGCTTCCTGTGTCAAGCCCGATGATGAGCCTGAGCCGTCAGGCGCCCAGAATCCTGTCACGTTGTCGAGCGGAAGCAGGTCGGTCGACTCAACGACAGGGCGGTACTCCGACAGGAAGCGGAATCTGAACTCTTCGGTCAAGTTGCCCGACAAGTCGGCAAGACCCGGTTTCACTGTAACAAGGAAGCACTTGTCGAGAGGAAGGTCTTCGCTGAAGAAATATTGCAGCACCGAAGCGCCGTTTACAACCGAATGAGTCAGTGTGCCAGCATAAGTGTTGCCTTCAGGGTCAATCACCGTCATGCATTCGGCGTTCTTGTCCTCGTTCCAGTCGATAATCTCATCATACTCCACTCTTACCACCGGACGCAGCGTGTATGCCACATCGCCGTCGATGGCAGGGTCGGTAGAAACCACCTGCGCAGGTGTAGTGTCTGCCTCTTTCATTGTAATTGAGAGCGTATAGTCGTCGCCGCCATTGCCGTCGCCATTGCCGTCAAACGGCTGGTTTGTCTGAGAGTTCTTGGCAACGCTGCCGTCAATCTTGATGTTGTAGGTCTTCAACGGGACGAGTTTTGAAACGTCGACGCTGAGCGTATAGTCGTTTATCCATGTCAATGTCACTTCGCCGTCGTTGTCGATAGAGAATGCCTTTTCGACCGACTCTTTGTCCATCTTGCGCGAGAACGTGATGACGATAGGGTCCACAAGGCTGACTGCCTTTGTGTCTTCCACCGAAATCGACGCCACTTTCGCAGGTGCGTTGGATGTCATCGTGATGTCGAGCCATGTAACGTTGTCGTTTGACTGTCCGGCTGGATTCGACTTTATCACAACGGTTTTTGTCACTGGCTCATATCCGGTTGCCGTAAATTCCACCGAGACAGCATCGCCGGCTTTAAGTCCCTCAAACAGATAGAATCCGTTGTGGATAAGGTCGGGGTTGTTGGTGTATTTCTTAAATGTCGACTCCCATGTGTCAGTAACATACGTCTTGTCACCGACCTTTACAGTCACACCGTCGATAGGCACATCGTTTTCTGAGTTTTTGATGATACCGGCAAGGAATGTCTGCTCTGGATTGGTCATGTTGCGGAACTTCAATATCGACTGGAATGCGGCGAAAGCCTCCAGACGCTTATAGTCGGCATTGATGTTCAGCTGCTGCTGCGAAGCGATTGTGTGATAACCGCCCTCGCTGAGCAGTGATGCCATATTTGTGCGGCGGTTGACCGACAAATATGGATATTGGTTGGCGTGGGTTTCAGGGGCACGGTCGTAATAGCAACGGTCGTACCAGTTGCCGCGTGTCGTGATGCGCATCACGCCTGTAAGGTTCGGGTTGAGAATCTCTCCGAAAGCCTTACCGCCGTTAGGCGTTTTCTCTATTTCTTTGCCATCCTTGCGCCATCCTCCGAAGAGAGTGACGGTTGTATTTTTGTCGGAAGAAGCGTCAGAGTGGATAGCATAGAAGAAGTCGGCGCCCCAGGCATTCGCCATGTCGGAACGTTCCTCAAGTCCTACAATGTCGACCTCGTTGTTGCGGCAAAGTTTCAGATTTTCTGCCGGCATATCGGTATATTCCGTCAGATATCCCTTGATATACTGTGCCACGCTAAACACCTTCTGAGCCTCGGAATAACCCCACAAGCCACGGTTTTCAGTTGCGGAGTGTCCCGGGTCGAGAAACAGTTTGAAATCGCCCCAGCCTGTTGATTTCTGAGCATAAGTTGTAGCAGCCGGAAATGCCGTCATCAATGCGGCGGCAGCGATTGCCATTTTTGTAATATTGTTCTTTTTCATCGATTATCAGTATTTTAGGGTAATTTCATAGATGCAAGCATCTTTTGCGTTCTCAAAAGCAACCCGTTTGCCATCGCGTGTCACGGCTGGCGTCAACGGAATCATATCGGTGTTGGCGGTCAGAAGGACTGCCTTGCCTGTGGCAACATCGACAGCGTAGATGTCGGAGCCCGTAAAACTTTCGCCATTATCGGTGACAACGGTGTAGATCAGCGAATTGTCGGGCAGCCATGCCGGATGAGAGCCCTTGCACAGGTAAGCCACGCCGCTGCCGTCGGAATTGCATGTGAAGATGCCTTTGCCCGGAACTTGGAAAGCCACCTGCTTGCCGTCGTGCGACAATGCCGGATTGATGATTATCGCTCCTGAGAATTCTTTCAACGAAGCCACTTTGTCGGCCACACCTGCTGGGTCATTGACCATCATTGTGTAGACATCGGCCGCTGTCGCAGATGTGCGCTTGAGGCTGCGTGTGTTGACGCTCGATGCGCCACGCTCGCCTGAAATCATCACACGCTCGGCGTCATTCCACAACGGTGTTCCTGTAAGCTCGCGCGTCTTGCCAACCAACGTGGTCTCTGCGCCGTCGGCGGCATTCCACACCTTAACTTCGTGGAAAACACGATTGTCGGACACCACATTGGTTCTGCCGAGCAGTTTTGTGCCGTCGGCACTCCATTGCATCTTGTAGCCGGCACCTGAGCAACAGGTCACCTGACGCAGATTGCTGCCGTCGGCATCAGCAACCCAGATGCCGTCATAATTGTCGGAAGTTACTGCAATCTTGTCGCCGCTTGGCGACCACACCGGTGCCATCAGTCCTTGAGAAGACTTGATGAGCAACGTTGGCTCGCTTGCACTGCGTGGCTGCGCCATTGCCGCCACCCCGAGCATGCTCAAAGCCAATGTAAGAAATGTTTGCTTTTTCATAGATTTTAAGTTTTATGTTAGGGTTAAAAATATCCGTGTTGGTTTGCACTTCCAAAATTACAAAGTTTTCACGGCACCGCAAATTTTAGGCAGACAAAAAAAACAAACAACGTATTCCAACGGGGTTTTCAATATTTTTTCTGTAACTTTGTTATGTCGTTTTCGACACAATTCTGCAACAATCATCACCACATCCAAACAAGTCATTAAAACTATCATTATCTACAATTTTTCATCTATGAATAAGAAAGAACGGACAATCTCTTTTTTGTGGCAGCACCTATGGCTGCTTGTATCTTTGTTTATAATGACTCTCGGTGTCGCCGTATGCGTAAAGAGCGAGTTGGGATCAAGCGTAATCTCCACTCTGCCTTACGTTTTCGAGACTGCCGGCAAACGTGGACTTGGAGTTCCGTCGCTGACAATCGGACAATACACTTACATAATGAACGCCATTCTGGTGGCTGGGCAGATTGCCGTGCTGCGCCGCCGCTTCGAACCGGTTCAGTTGTTCCAGCTGCTGGTGGGATTCGTTTTCGGATCACTCATCGACTTGAATATGGCTCTCACATCGTGGCTTCTGCCCGACGGCATAACGGAGCAAGCACTGGCGCAGATTGCGGGATGCACCGTCCTGGGCATCGGCATCGCCCTTGAGGTGAGATGCGGCTCGGTGACAATGCCTGGCGAGGGTTTCCCGGTGGCGGTAAGCTGCGTGACAGGCATCGACTTCCCGAAGATAAAGATTGTTGTTGACTGCTCGCTGGTGGTTCTCGCCGTGGCTTTCTGCTATGTGTTTTTCGGGGCATGGCAATGGTATATCGTTGGTGTGGGCACACTGTTCGCCATGCTCTATGTTGGAATCGTTGTGAAAATAGCAGGCAGGCATATGGCTTGGTTTGACAAAATCCTTAATTACCGACCTGGATTCCGACGTTATGTGTACGGTCTGGCAAAACTTATTTTCAGACAGAAACAATGATGGAATTTAACGACATAATCAGAAACGCCGCCTCGTTGCCGACGACTGAGATTGCCGCCGACGTCAACAAGGCGTTGACCGCCAACGGATGCGTGGTTTTGACCGCGCCTCCGGGAGCGGGAAAGTCCACTCTTCTGCCGCTTACCGTCATGGCTGGATTCCTGCCCTCCGACGGCAAGATTCTCATGCTCGAACCCAGGCGTCTCGCTGCCAGGCAAGTGGCTGAGCGCATGGCGGACATGTTGTCGGAGCACACGGGAGGCTCGGTTGGCTACAGGGTGCGCTTTGAAAACCGTGTGTCAGAGTCCACCCGCATCGAAGTGATAACAGAAGGAATTCTGACGCGTATGCTCATCGCCGACCCTTTGCTCGAAGGGGTGTCGGTTGTAATCTTCGATGAGTTCCACGAACGCAGCATCAATTCCGACTTGGCATTCGCCCTGACGCGCCAATGCCAACAGATTCTGCGTCCCGACCTGAAAATTGTCATCATGTCGGCTACAATCGACACGTCGTCTATCTGCACAAGCCTCAACGCTCCTCTCATCGAATGCCGGGGCAAGATGTTTCCTGTGGAGACACGTTATGCGACGACCGACATTTCGCCCGCCGACATCCCAACGGCAGTCGCGTCAGCGATAAACAAGGCTCACAGCCAGCACGAGGGCGACATTCTCGCTTTTCTGCCCGGACAAGCCGACATTGCGCAATGCGAGCGGCTGCTTGCCGACAAACTGTCGCCGACTGCCGTATTCCCTCTCTATGGCAATCTGTCGCCGGAGCAGCAAAGGCGGGCGGTGGCGCCATCGGGCAAAGGCGAGCGCAAGATAGTGCTTGCAACGCCTGTCGCAGAGACATCGATTACGATTGAAGGCGTACGCATTGTGGTCGACTCGGGATATTGCCGGCAATTGGTCTACAATCCCCGGTCGGGACTTAGCCACCTTGAGACGGTGCGCATAAGCCTCGACATGGCGACGCAACGGTCGGGGCGTGCCGGGCGTGTGGCGCCGGGTGTCTGCTACAGACTATGGACAAAAGCCTCGGAGCATCGCATGAACGAGCGCCGTCGACCCGAGATTTCGGATGCCGACCTTGCGCCTACCCTTCTCGACATTGCAGCTTTCGGCGAAAGCGACGCAGAGGCGTTGCCATGGCTGACAACGCCTCAGCCATCAGCCGTTGCGCAAGCCCGGAAACTGCTGACAACGCTTGGTGCCGTCGACAGCCAGAACCGCATAACAAGCCTCGGCAGGCAGATGTCGAAACTGCCGTGCCATCCGCATATTTCAAAAATGATGGTGCGCGCCGAATCGCCTGCGCAGAAAAGTCTCGCCTGCGACATTGCCGCCATACTGGAGGAGAAGGATCCTCTGACCGACGACACTTCCGCCGACCTATGCCTGCGCATCAGCCTGCTCCGGACGGCGCGGCGACAGCACAAACTCGGCAGATGGTCGCGCATAGCGCAGATTGCCGAGGAATATCGAAATATGATCAAAGCCACAGAATGCAACGACGATATATGCCCGGAGGATGCCGGCTGCCTTGTGGCGACGGCATATCCTGAACGGGTGGCTAAAGCCATTGACAGCATCGGGCACTTCCGTCTGGCTTCGGGCGTCAACGTGCAGATTGACAACGGTAGCAATCTTGCTTCCTACGACTGGCTGGCGGTGGCTACCCTCAACGCTTCCGAAAAATGCGGAAGGGTGTTTCTCGCCGCACCGTTGCGGCCAGAGGACATCGAGACACGACAACGCGAACGGATTTTCTGGGATTCAAAAAACGGCGGTGTGGCGATGCTGCGCGAACGCACAATCGGGGTGCTGACTGTCGACAGCCAGCCTCTGCACAATGCCGACAAAAGCGCTGTTGTCTCGACGGTCTGCGAGGCTGTGCAGAAAGAAGGACTCGGACTGCTCGACTGGAGCGACGACGTTGCCAGGCTTCAAAAGCGTGTGGACGCGGTGGCGGAATGGCATCCGGAAATGGCTCTACCCGACCTGTCTACGGAACACGTCCTGTCGACAGCTTCTGAATGGCTGCCGTTCTACATTGA
>ENA-OPCL01002583-OPCL01002583.1-human-gut-metagenome-genome-assembly--contig:-NODE-2583-length-11570-cov-1.713070_pt1 | contig 11570 bp, 9 predicted proteins | sample MGYA00241251_ERZ501482 | MGnify/ENA primary metagenome ERZ501482 (study PRJEB25962, sample SAMEA2042581) | human gut metagenome | biome: human gut; feature: human-associated habitat; material: faeces... | reverse complement strand
CGGCGGTGGCCAGTCCATCAAGCCGTTGGGCGGCATCGACTTCGGCGAACCCGTGCTCAACACGTATCCGGTCAATGAAAACGTGACCCTGCTGCGCGCGGACGGCGGGCAGGTGCAGCTCGCGACCAATGATTATGGCGAAGGCCGCGGTGTGTACATCTCCGGTCTGCCCTATTCGGCGGCCAACGCCCGACTGCTGGAACGCGTGCTGTTCTACGCCTCCCACAACGAAGACAAGTATGCGGCTTGGAGCTCGTCCAACCCGGAGTGCGAGGTGGCGCACTTCCCCGAGCAAGGGTTGTACTGCGTAATCAACAACACCGATCAGCCGCAGCGGACCACGGTGACTCTGGCCGATGGCACCACCGAGGACTTCGACCTGCCCGACAGCGGCATCGCATGGCGTGAAGCCTGATTCCCGCGTTTTGGAGAACGGACCCATCATGACCGAAAGCAATGAAGTTTTATTCGGCATCGCCTCGCATTTTGCGCTGGAAGGTGCCGTGACCGGCATCGAACCTTACGGAGACGGCCATATCAACACCACCTATCTGGTGACCACGGACGGCCCCCGCTACATCCTCCAACAGATGAACACCAGCATCTTCCCCGATACGGTGAATCTGATGCGCAATGTCGAACTGGTCACCTCCACTCTCAAGGCTCAGGGCAAAGAGACGCTGGACATTGTGCCCACCACCTCAGGCGCCACCTGGGCCGAGATCGATGGCGGCGCATGGCGCGTCTACAAGTTCATCGAACACACCGTGTCCTACAACCTCGTGCCGAACCCGGACGTGTTCCGCGAGGCCGGCAGCGCATTCGGCGACTTCCAGAACTTCCTGTCCGAATTCGACGCCAGCCAGCTGACCGAAACCATCGCCCGCTTCCACGACACCCCGCATCGTTTCGAGGACTTCAAGGCCGCCCTCGCCGCGGACAAGCTCGGCCGCGCCGCCGCATGCCAGCCGGAAATCGACTTCTATCTGAGTCACGCCGACCAGTATGCCGTCGTGATGGATGGGCTCAGGGACGGTTCGATTCCGTTGCGCGTGACCCACAACGACACCAAGCTCAACAACATCCTCATGGACGCCACCACCGGCAAGGCGCGTGCGATCATCGATCTCGACCCCATCATGCCCGGCTCCATGCTGTTCGACTTCGGCGATTCCATACGCTTTGGTGCGTCCACTGCTCTGGAAGACGAAAAGGACCTCAGCAAGGTGCATTTCAGCACCGAGCTGTTCCGTGCCTACACGGAAGGATTCGTGGGCGAACTACGTGGCAGCATCACCGCGCGCGAGGCCGAACTGCTGCCGTTCAGCGGCAACCTGCTCACCATGGAATGCGGCATGCGCTTTCTCGCCGACTACTTGGAAGGCGATATCTACTTTGCCACCAAGTACCCCGAGCATAATCTGGTGCGCACCCGCACCCAGATCAAACTCGTGCAGGAGATGGAGCAGAAGGCCAGTGAAACCCACGCCATCGTAGCCGACATCATGGAGGCTGCCAAGTGAGCCGTCAGTCGAACCATACCCGAACCAACATGATGGGGGCCGAGCAATGAGCGATCAGCTGACCGAGGTATACGCCAGCATCGACGCCCTGATCGATTATGCCTTGGCCCATCTTGACCTTGATCCACGCAACGCAGACTGGACCCGCAACCAAATCTTCGCCCTCTTCCGCCTAGATTCCTACCCCGGACCCAAAACCACAACGTCGGCGGCGTCAGTGTCAGACGTAGTCCAAGACATTGTTGGCAGCCGAAGCCAGGCCCCCTATGGCGAAAAGACCCCCGACCCCCTGCTCGCCGCCTTCCGCGCCGCCGCCACAACCGCCGGCCTTTTCAAGCCGGAGGAAGGCCCGGCCTACGCCGACACCATCATGGGCATCCTCTCCGCCAACCCCGCTGATCTCGACGACCGATTCCTGCTCGTCGAGCACCGGGATGGCGGCATGGCCGCCATGCAATGGTTCTACGACTACTGTGTGGCCAACAATTATGTCAAGCGTGCCCAGCTCGACCGGAACCCGCGCTTCGACTCGCACGGGCTGACGGTGACCATCAACCTCGCCAAACCCGAATTCAAGAACATGAAGAAGGCCGCCGCGGGCAACTCGGTGGCCGGCGGATACCCCGCATGCACGATCTGCCATGAGAACGAGGGCTTCGCCGGACGTGACAAGCGCACGCTGCGCACCTTGCCGGTCACGCTCGGCGGCGAGTCATGGTTCTGGCAGTTCTCGCCCTACGGCTACTTCGACCAGCACGGCATCTGCGTGAACACCGACCACACGCCGATGCATGTGGACCGCGACACCTTCGGCCATCTGCTCGACTTCGTGGACCGTTTCCCCGGATACTTCCTCGGATGCAACGCCGCGCTGCCTCGCATCGGCGGCTCGGTGCTCGCCCATGACCATTACCAGGGCGGCGGCGAACTGCTGCCGATGCACAAGGCCGCCACTTGGGCCGCCTTCACACTTGCCGACTATCCGGACGCCGTGGTTGAAATCCTTGACTGGCCCGGCACCGCCGTGCGCGTGGTGTCGAAGAGTCGCCAGAGCATCATCGACGTATCCGACATCATCCGCGAGGCATGGGTCGGTTATGACGACGCGGCGAACGGCATCGCCAGCCATGACGCGGATGGCAACCGCCAATCCGCCCTCTCGCCCAGCGCGATCATCACCGAACGTGGCTATGAGATGAGTCTCATCTTCCGCAACAATGCGATCAGCGACGAGTACCCGGAAGGTATTTTCCATGCACACCCCGAATACTGGCCGGTCAAGCAGGAGCCGATCGGACTGATCGAGGCCCAAGGCTTGTTCATTCTGCCCGGACGGCTCGTCGACCAGCTCGGCATTGTCGAAGAGGCGCTCGCCGAAGGCCGCGATTTGCCCGATGAAGTCAGCGAATTCAGTCTCGAATGGGGCGAACTCGCTGAAACGTTGGCCGGAAACCACGACCGCGAGGCCATCCGCCAAGCCGTACACGACGAGCTCGGCAGCGTCTGCTACCGCATCCTCGGCAACACGGCCGTCTTCAAGCAGAAAGCCACCACGCAAACATTCCTCGAAAGCCTTGGTTTTGCCGCTAGGTGAAACAGGTCAAGTGAAGTAAGCTCAATACTGAAGGAAAACCGAAGGCAAGTCCTTCCAAAGGAGGGAATATGACTACTGTTCTGGTTACGGGCGGTGCTGGATTCATCGCCACCCACACCGACATCGAACTGCTCAACAAGGGCTACGACGTTATTTCCGTAGATAACTACGGCAACTCGTCGCCCGTGGCGCTTGAGCGCGTCGAGCAAATCACCGGCAAGCCGGTCAAGCGTTATGACGGCGACGTGCGCGATGAGGCGCTCATGGAACGCGTCTTCGCTGAAAACAACATCGACTGGGTCATCCACTTCGCCGGTCTCAAGGCCGTGGGCGAGTCCGTGGCCAAGCCGATCGAATACTACGACAACAACCTGTACTCCACGCTTGTGCTGCTCAAGGTGATGAAGAAGCACAACGTCAAGAAGATCATCTTCTCATCCTCCGCCACCGTGTACGGCACGCCGAAGGAACTGCCGATCACCGAGGAGACGCCGACCGGCGGCACCACCAACCCGTACGGCACCTCCAAGCTGTTCCAGGAGCAGATTCTGCGCGACGTGCATGTGGCCGATCCGTCCTGGACCATCGTGCTGCTGCGCTACTTCAACCCGGTCGGCGCACACGAGTCCGGCCTGCTGGGCGAAGACCCGAAGGGTATTCCGGCGAACCTCACCCCGTACGTGGCCAAGGTCGCGGTCGGCGAGCTCAAGGAAGTCCAGGTCTACGGCGACGACTACGACACGCCCGACGGCACTGGTGTGCGTGACTACATCCACGTGGTCGACCTGGCCAAGGGTCACGTGGCCGTCATTGACCACATCGACAAGGAAGGCGTGTTCGTCTACAACCTGGGTACTGGCCACGGCTACTCCGTGCTTGAGGTCATCAAGGCTTACGAGAAGGCCGCCGGTCATCCGATTCCGTACGCGATCAAGCCGCGTCGCCCCGGTGACATCGCCGCCTGCTACGCCGACGCTTCCAAGGCGGAGAAGGAGCTTGGCTGGAAGGCCGAGCTGACCATCGACGACATGGCCGCCTCCTCCCTCAACTGGCAGACCAAGAACCCCAACGGTTTCCGCGACGCCGAGTGATATGAGCAGATGAGCTCCCTCTGATGGGGGAGCTCATCTGTCGTTTATCACACAATGCGCCTATCGGCGGCCCAGCGGGTGAGCTCGGTGCGATTCGAAAGCTGAAGCTTTCGCAACACCGAGCTCACGTGCGTTTCGACCGTCTTGATCGAAATGAACAGTTCGGCCGCCACCTCTTTATACGTGTAACCACGCGCGATCAGCCGCATGACCTCCTGCTCGCGGGCGGACAGCCGGTCCAGCTCCTCATCATGAGCCCGTGCCGCACCATCAGCGCCGCCATCAGACCCCGCCGCCGGCACACCCTGGAAGGTCGAAAGTACAAAACCGGCCAGTTTTGGCGAGAACACGGCATAGCCCTCATGCACCTGCTTGATGGATGAAATCAAATCAGCGCCGGTAATCGTCTTGGTTACATAGCCCTGGGCGCCGGCGCGAATCACCGACCCCACATCCTGCGGCGCATCCGAAACCGACAATGCCAGAAACACGGTAGTGGGGGAGTAGGGCCGCGATTTGGCGAGGATCTCGGCACCGCCGCCACCCTCGCCGCCGGGCACATGCACATCCAGCAACACCACCTGCGGCTTGGTCTGTGCGATCATCGCCACCGAACCGGGCACGTCCGCCGCTTGGCCGACGATATCGAAGGAATCGCGCAACGTGGCGATTACGCCCGCACGGAACATCTCATGGTCATCGACCACGGCCACACGAATCTTGGCTGTCTCGTTCTCGCTCATCGATGTTCTCCCTGCGCCGCTTTCAGCGCGATCGGCATATGCATTCTGACCTCGGTGCCCCAGCCGGCCCTGGACACTATCTCCACTGTACCGCCGCGCCGTTTGATGCGGCCGATAATCGATTCGCGGATGCCCAGCCGGTCGGGCGGAATGGCGTCCATATCGAAGCCTTCGCCATGGTCGCGCACGAACACTTCAACCATCGTGTCGCTGGCCTCGCAATACAAAGACACCGGCTCGCCGCCATGCGTGACCGCATTGACCAACGCCTGACGGGTGGCGTCCAGCAGCGTATCGGTCTGGGCGCTCGGCCGCGCGTCGCCCACGGTGACCACCTCAATCGGCTTGCCGTGCTCGTCCTCCACCTCGGCGGCGATCTGCTTCAATCCGGCTCCCACCGAACGATCCGATGTGGAACGTTCCTGATACAGCCATTCGCGCAGCTCGCGCTCTTGGCTACGCGCCAGGGCGAATACGGTGGTCGGTTCCTCGGAGTTCAGCTGAATCAGCGCCAACGTTTGCAGCACGCCATCATGCAGATGGGCGGTCATGTCCGCGCGCTCCTCTTCGCGCTCCTTCAATGCCTGCTCGTGGGTGAGTCGTTGCAGCATCGCGTTCGCCCACGGCATCACCGCCACCACGATACCGACGATCATCACGAATCCGCTGGCAACAATGCGTCGAGGAGAGGTGCCCCACCCAGGAATGCTGACATTATGCACATACAATGCCCATCCCATGAAAATCAGTGCGATGCCGCCCAACATAGACAACAGCTGCGTGCCTCGCGGACTAAGATTCATCCATGCCAGTGCGATGCCGCCCAACCCTACCAGCAGCGGAAACACAATCTGGACATCCGCACCGGTGCTGGTGAGCAACAGTCCAGTGGCCATCAACGCGAAACCGGCCAATGCCACGACGGCCGGTTTCGGAGCACGTTGGATGGCCTCGGACAATGATTCCGGTGCGGCAGCCGATTCGTCGTCATTAGCGGCAAGTGGCTGATTGCCTCGCGCAAGCGGCGCCTGATTAACGGGCACTGTGCGAGCCGCAGCCGCCACCGGGTCTCCGGCAGGCATGAACACCCACAGGAATACATAAGCGATGATGCCTGCGCCGTAGAGGACGGTCAGTGCGATGAACGCAATCCGAACCCATGCCACGCCGATGCCCAAGTGCAGGGCGATGCCCTTGCACACGCCGGTGAGCCAACGGCCCTGCCGGGGGCGCATCAACGGCATGCGCGCGGGCAGCAATGGTTCGGGAGATGACGTCATACTCCTATTGTGCCGCGCTCAGGGCGTTGCGGCCGGGGTTTTACCCGGTGTTCAGGGAACAATCAGGGTGTTCCCCGAGCGTTGTGGCAGTGGTCGGGCGGTGTAATGGAATCATGAGCAATCCAAACTCGAATCCATATCAGCCACAGCCGCAGCCTGGTCCGCAAAAAAACAAGACATCGCGACGCTTCTTCACTTGGGTGCGATCCAGTGGACTGGTTCGCGGCGACGACCGGTGGATCGGCGGCGTATGCAGCGGCATCGCTTTACGGCTTGGCTGGAGCCCCACATTAGTACGTGCGTTGGTGATTGTATGTACATTGTTCTTCGGTTTTGGCGCAGCTCTGTACGCACTCGGCTGGTTTCTGATGCCGGATGTACGCGATGGGCACATCTTGGCCGAGGACCTCATTGCCGGCCAATGGGACTGGAATTGTCTGGGATGCTTCCTGTTCCTCGCCGTGGCAATCGTGATTCCAGGTGCGGGGTGGGGTTGTATTGCGCTCGCCGCCTTAGCGCTATGGCTGTTGGCCAAAAGCGGCATTCGCCAGCAGGAAGGGTACGGATTCGGGGCATCTGCGCCGCGACCGGTTTCACAGCCTGTGTCATATCCAGCTCCACAGCCTGTGTCATATCCAGCCGCGCAACCAGTACCTCAATCTCCTTTGTATTCAGCTCCGCAACCTTTTCCACAACCTGTTTCACAACCTGTTTCACAAACCGCGCCTAGTGTTTCACAGCCTGTTTCACAGCCTGTCTATCAGTCGATGCCCAGCGTGATGCCGGGTACTGTGCCCGGCGCGATGCCCGGCACAGTACCCAACGGGCCGTTTGCCCCCGACCGTATGAATGCGACGGCCTATGCCCCCACCGAGTCCAAGCGCCGCAAGCCGGCGGGCCCAATCGTGGTCTTGAGCATACTGGGCCTTACCTTCCTCTCCTTTGCCGGTCTGATGGGACTGATTTGGGTAAACGACATGGGCATTATCGGCATTATGCGTCTGGGCACCATCTGGATTGCCGCAGTATGCATAGTGATGGGGCTGGTGGTCATCATTCTCGGATTCAGAGGACGGCGTACCGGTGGTCTGATTCCTCTCGGACTGGTTGCCGGTGGATGCGCGCTCTGCATGACCATCGTTTCAGGCACGTATGGCGTGTACTACCGTGATCTTGGTGCCAGCGGCATCAATACTGTTGTTTCACTGAGCCAATCTGTCAGTGCGAGAAACAGCGACGGCATGAACGATGTGCAAAAGGATGGCATCTTCGTTGCCGATGCCAGCGATGCCACGTTTGAAACATTGCAGCAAGGTGTGGCGTTCAGCGGTGAAAACTACAACACCGATCAGGCAATCATTGATTGGTCCGATTGGGACAAGACACATGGACCGCACACGGTGAAGATGCTGGATGGCAAAACTTCCATCAGTAATTGCCCGGTCGGTACCATCACCATAGCCGCAACACAGGCGCAAGTGCATATCGTTCTGCCGGATTCCTGCACTTACGCCTTCGGCACCGCCGACTCCTACTACTCCACTTCGAGTGACGTTGGCGGCAAATACGAGATGGTATACAACAACTACATGGGTCCAAGCTTTGTTTTCTTCGAAGCTGAAAGTGCCACCAATGGGCCTGATCACGAATGGTTGTATAAGGAATCCGCCATGCCGGACAACGGCCCAGAATTAAAAATCAATATTCCCTATGTGGTGGAAGCACGTGTCAACGTGGTGTACGCCTCCGATTGGGAAGGCTCTACGTTCCAGCCGCTTGCCGATATATACGACGGCAACAGTACAAGCAAGAACACAACCGAACAATCGGAATGATCAAGCCGTTGCAACTAGGAGATGGAATCATGACTGATGAAACCAAGGAATTCGCCTCCATCGAGGATGCGACACCGACCACGGCCATACCTTCCGAAACCGACGCGACCACCGCGACCACAACCATGGTGACCGTCGATGACCGAACCGATACCACGGTGCTGCCATCCGCAGCGGATGATGACGAAACGGCTGTGCTGCCCGTCCCCGACAATCATGCGGATGCGTCGGTCTCGGATGTGGATACGCAGGCAACAGCTGCCTCTCCATCGCCCATCGAACCAACCACAGATCGGATTGCCCTGGAAACAGTTGCCGATGCCGTGGAGGGAGATGGTGGGCCGATTCCATCTGCCGATGATGTGCCGATGTACGCAGCATCTTCAGCACGACCTCCCTATGGGCAGTCTCAGACCGCCGGCAAACCATGCCAGCCTGGGGGGAGCTCCAAGAACGTCCAGAGCGCCAAGAACGTCCAGAATGCTAAGGATGTCAAGAGTGCCAAGAACATCCAGAAACAGAGCATCAGCGCGCCTACTGTGGTATTCGGACTATTAGGCGTGATTATCGGCGTGATCGCGCTGGTTTTCGGGTACATATCTCCGGATCGGATGATTTCGTTGTTCTCGCCGAATCCGCAATTGCTGACGGCTATTATTTGCGCCGTAGTGGGACTGATTCTGGTAATAGTGGCCGTTGTATGGGCCATAGTCGGTGCCGTCAAGAAGAGAAAATAGCGTTACAAACCATTGCATTACGGTCCCAGTAGAAGCACATTATGACGGGAGCCGACCGATAAGAGCCGACCGTTCTATGCTGATGGGGGAGGCATAGTAACTATGAAACGGATTTCGGCGCGGCGGGTAGCGAGCGTCATCGTCACCGCGATGGCGATGACGCTGGTATTCGCCACACTTGGCTGGGCGATGATGCCGCAATGGAACACACGGCCCTACACCAAGCACATCGTTATCGCTTCTGCCGACACCACCATCACCCCTGCCCATGCGAACATTCCCCACGAGGGGCGATATCGTACGCGTGAAACCCGACTATCCATCAAGACCGGCGACGGCGTCACGCTACCCGCCGTACTACGTGAACCGGTCGGCGCTCCCGGGCCACGCCCGGCTTGTCTGTTCATTCACGGGTCCGGTACCAGTGGTGCCGAGGATTTCGGCGATATCGCCAACGCCATGGCCTCTGCCGGTATCGTGACCTTGGTGCCGGCCAAGCGCAACGACAACTACACCGTGCTGCATCGCGACTACCCGCGTTTTGCTCGCGAATACGGGCGTTCGCTCGACGTGTTGCGTGGCATAAGCGGCGTGGACCCCGCCAAAACCGGCATCTACGCCGAATCCGAAGGCACCTGGATCGCTACGATTCTAACCTCGAAACGGCAAGACATTGCCTTTGCCATACTTACATCCGCACCGGTGTTCAATGGACGTGAGCAAATGGCCATGGCTGTCAGCGCCTATACGCATGAGGCCGGCGCGCCCAAGCCCGTGGTCAAAGACATGGCCAAATTGATGTCGCTGGACTACGCGCCATTTGATCTGGCCTATGCCGACTTTGATGCCGACCGGTATCTGAAATCCCTCACCATGCCGGTGCTGGTGAACTACGGCACCTACGATACGGCCATGCCCATCGAACAGGGGGCGCAGCGGATCATCGCCACGGCCAACAAGTCCGGCAACGAGAACGTCACCGTACGCTATTTCGCCGGCAACCATCAGATGCGGGCTGGTGAGGGCTTATTCACCCCGAACCTGCCATTGGCCGAAGGCTATACGCAAGCGCTGGAAAATTGGGTGAACGGTGTGACTGCCGGAACCAAAGCCGATGGATGGGCAACGCCTCAAGTCGCCGGTGCGACACCTCACCAGCGCTTCGCCGCGCCGCAACGTACCAGATCCGGTATCGTCGGCTCGCTTGGCGTGCTGGCCGGTCTGATGGTGGCAGGGCCCGTGCTGATCGTGATGGCGGCGATATTAGGTATTGGCTTGACTGTGTTTTCTTGGCTACAGACGTTGCTGGCCGGGCGACGTAGTGTGGCGACTGTGCGGGCCGTGCATGCGACGCCGAGTGAGCTGGGGGCCGCCCAGCGGCGCATGTTGCACGGCATTGCCGGCTTATCTGCCGGTATCGGCACAGCGGTGATGGTGATTACTGGGCTGTTGTACGGCTATATGAGCGCCGTAGGCGTATCGGCTGTATTGGTTATGCCTCAACCGCGGCTGTTTGCCGTCGGATGGGTGGTGCTGCGAATAGCGACCATGCTGTTGGTGGTGCTGTTTGCTTGGGAAATGGAACGTGTCTGGTATTGCCGCGCCGATATCGTCGGTGTGCGGCGCGTCATATGCGTGATGGTAGCGCTCGGCACTCTCGCCACACTGATGACACTGGCATTTTGGGGCCTATTCTCGCTGTAATTCTGCCGATGTGCGCTGGTAAATGGGGCCTGGCGGGCAGGCTGCGTTGGTGGTCTGGGTGTGGGGCGATCGGCAGATTGCGTTGGCCTGGGTATGGCCGGCCGACGTACATCAGTCGGGGTGTCCGATACACAGTGAATGGCTGAGTATTACGCTTGGGAGGCTTCGGCCTCCTCTAAGGTGTCGAAACCGTCGAGCTGGACTGTGTGCAACAAGGTTTCCTCAGTGATATTGCGTTGCGGGCTGGCTGCGGCGCGCTCGCCAATCATCGCTTCGTAACGTTCGAAGGTCTGGTCGGAATACGTACCAAGCTCGCCGCGCAGATAGGTTTCGAATGAGGTGGCAGATGGTGTGTCTTCGGTGGTGGTGAGTGCGCGCATCGCCTCGCCGAGCTTGGGGTAGCGCTCGCGGAAATCCTTGGCCCAGGCGACCTGCTGGGCGATGACCTGTTCCTGACGGGCCGCGCGCTCTTCAGAGAGACGCGGAATATACGGCTCTATGTTCTTCGTGAAATTTTCCGGTGCGGTGGAGGCCATCATGCGGCCGTATTTTTCGGTCACGAGGTTGCGGCCCACGTGGTCGGCCGCGTCAAGATCAGCGGCATAGCTGGTGAGTAATGGCCGCTCCCATGTGAGGAACTGGGCCAACCGCATCTGGTGGAACACCGGCCAGTTGCCTTGGCATGCCGCGCGTCCACCCTCATTGTTGGTGCGCTGGAACTGATCCCATTCATGACGCACAATAGCCTCGCGCAGTTCATCATCAGTCAGTTCGTTGGTCATCGACGTTCCTTTCACTGATACCTCCCTCTGATGAGGGAGGTGGCACGGCGAAGCCGTGGCAGAGGGAGCTTGAATCTACAAACTTTTAAGCACCGGATCATCAGAGGCGATGTGGTCCTCGACATACGGGCGCTGCCATTCGAGGAAGGTCTCGCCGGACGTGGTCAGGTGTTCGCGTTTGAGTTCCTTGACGATATCCACCGCAATCTGCTCCACAATATCGTTGATTTTCTCGATTGCTGGAGCCGCGCCCTTGCCGCCTTCGCCAAATCCGGCCCCGC
>ENA-OPCL01002582-OPCL01002582.1-human-gut-metagenome-genome-assembly--contig:-NODE-2582-length-11578-cov-9.835893_pt1 | contig 11578 bp, 8 predicted proteins | sample MGYA00241251_ERZ501482 | MGnify/ENA primary metagenome ERZ501482 (study PRJEB25962, sample SAMEA2042581) | human gut metagenome | biome: human gut; feature: human-associated habitat; material: faeces... | reverse complement strand
GGGCGGATGCTCGCATCCGCCCGCCCCACCCTACAAAGTCAATCCTAAAACATAGGAGATGTATAACATGGACAAACCCGCAATCAAAAAGTTTGCTGTATGGGCGCGCAATAAGCTGATTGCCGATACCAAATACCGCGCCGGGCTGGTTGGCGTGACGGAAACCGCTGTTGCCGAGCCGCTGCCACAGTCCAATGAAACCGTGCAGTTCTTTGATGTTGGCCTGCCGCAGCCCTACCGCATCGAGGGTGACGCCGTCACCCAGCGGCAGCGCTTTGTTGCGGAGCTGAATAAAGAGACCGCCAAACAGGGCAGCTACACGGCGGCGTACCAGACTGTGGTGGATAAGGTTGCCTACACATGGTTCAACCGGCTGATTGCGGTGCGGTATATGGAGGTCAACGACCTTCTGCCCAGCCGCACGCGGGTTTTGTCCAGCGCGGACGGACGCGCCGAGCCGCAGATCGTCACCAGCCCGTTTGACGCAGTGCTGGACTACACCCCGGCGGAACAGCAGCAGATCGTGACCCTCAAAAACGACAACAAGCTGGACGAGGTGTTCCGGCTGCTGTTCTTAAAGCAGTGCGCCGCGCTGGGCGACTGCCTGCCCCGCCTGTTTGAGCAGGTGGACGACTATATGCCGCTGCTGCTGGCGCTCTCCTTCACGGATAAGGACGGCGTGGTCTGCCATCTGGTAAACGACATCCCGGAATCCGACTGGCTCGAAGAAGATAATAAAGGCGGGGCTGTGCAGATCGTGGGCTGGCTGTACCAGTATTACAACACCGAGCCGAAAGAGCAGGTGTTCGCCAACCTGAAAAAGAACATCAAGATTAGCGCCGAGAACATCCCCGCCGCCACGCAGCTGTTTACGCCGGACTGGATCGTGCGGTACATGGTCGAAAACAGCCTTGGCCGTTTGTGGAGCGAGGGACACCCGGATTTTGACAAATCCGAGTGGAAGTATTATCTGGACGAAGCCCCGCAGGAGCCGCAGGTAGCGCAGCAGCTGGCCGAGCTGCGCAAGGGCTACGCCGCCCTGACGCCGGAGGATATAAAGTGCATCGACCCCTGCATGGGCAGCGGGCATATTTTGGCATATCTGTTTGATGTGCTGATGCAGATTTACCGCAGCGCGGGCTATACTGACCGTGACGCCGCCGCCAGCATTGTGGAGCATAACCTCTACGGTCTGGACATTGATGACCGCGCCGCGCAGATGGCGTATTTTGTCGTGATGATGAAGGGCTGCCACTACGACAGCCGCTTTTTGCGCCGCCACCTGAACCCGCACGTTTATGCGATACAGGAGAGCGGAGAACTGACCACTGACGCACTGGGTCGCCTTGGTAAACAGGAATCCACCGCCCGCGCCCTGCTGGATGAGTTTAAGAACGCGAAAGAGTACGGCAGCATTTTGCAGCCGAAAGTTACGCTGGCAGAGCTGGACGCCTTGCAGGAGCAGCTGCGGGAAGTAGACGGTGCATCCGACATGGGCAGTCTGACAGACCAGCTTGTGGCCGGGCAGATTGTAAATGTGCTGTATCCGCTGATTGAGCAGGCCCGGATGCTGGTGCAAAAATACGATGTGGTCGTGACGAACCCGCCGTATATGGGCGGCAGTGGCATGAACGCGCGGCTGTCCGACTATGTAAAGAAATATTACCCCGACAGCAAGAGTGATTTGTTTGCGGTGTTTATCGAGCGCTGCGCCCAAATGGACAAGCGCGGCGGGTATCAGGCTATGATTACCCAGCACGCTTGGATGTTCCTTTCCAGCTTTGAAAAGCTGCGGGCAAAATTGCAGCTGATTGACACGGTCAATATGGCGCACCTTGGCGCACGCGGCTTTGATGAAATCGGCGGCGAGGTCGTGCAGACCACCAGCTTTGTCATGCGCAGCAGCCATACAAAAGGCTATAAAGGCACGTACTGCCGTTTGATTGACGGCGACAGTGAAAAGGCAAAAGCGGAAATGTTTGTCAGCGGCGAGAACCGCTATGTGGCAGAGCAGGACAACTTCTCCAAAATTCCGGGCAGCCCGGTGGCGTATTGGGTAAGTGATAATGCTCTGAATGCTTTTTGCGGCAAATTGTTATCTGATTATGCCATTCCCAGAGTGGGCTGTCAGACGAGTGACAATAATAGATTCCTAAGGATGTGGCACGAAATTGATATAGCCAAATTCAAGGATAATGCCAATACGTCCGTTGAGGCAAAACTATCAAAGAAAAAATGGTTTCCATACAATAAAGGAGGGAGCTATAGAAGATGGTATGGCAATAATGAATTGTTAATTAACTGGGAAAACGATGGCTTGGAAGTAAAGAGCTTTGCGACAAAATTATACAAATGCTCGACTCGGACGGTAAAAAATGTACAATTCTATTTCCGCGAAGAAGTAACATGGTCAACACTTTCGAGCGGATTGTTTTCCGCACGCTACTGCAAGCCGGGATTTCTATTTGATACAAAAGGGTCGGCAGTGTTTTTCGATGATAAAGCAATGATTCCATATTGCATTGCTTATCTTAATAGCTGTGTTACGCAAAATTTCTTACAGGTCCTATCGCCAACATTAGACTATTCTGTTGGTGCAGTTGGCAGACTACCTTACAAGTTTGATAGAAATTATGTCGATTTTATAGATGAAAAAGTAGAACAGAACATTTCCCTTTCCCAGTCCGATTGGGATTCCTTTGAGACCTCGTGGGACTTTAAGCGCCACCCGCTAGTTTAAGGAGACAAGAATATAATGGAAAATAATGAAATAGAAAGAAACAGTCTAATTTTTCATGAAAAATTAGACGAATGTATCCCACTGAAAACCGGAATACTTCCGAGTCTTGAATCAAAAGAAAATAAAGTTGGAATTATTAACGAGTTTGTTTTTAAAAATCGAAAATTTCTTCCGGTTTTGTATCGTTATTCGCCAGCAGATGAGTATAATGTTTCAGGGCTTATAGAAGGTAATGTATACCTTGTGTCCGCAGAACGGATGAACGATGCACATGAAGGTGAAGTATGGCATCCAATCTTTGATAAGGAAGAAAACCGAGAATATAAAGAACTGATGCAAAAACATGTATATCTAAAAAGTTTCTCTGAGGATGGAAATAGTGAATACATGTGGGTGAATTACGCAGAAAATTTTGCTGGAATGTGTGTTGCATATGATTTCCGTTATGCTCCGAAAGATCTGCTTGAAGAGCTATATCCAATACAATATTCCCCCATAGGGTTTCGGTGTACCGATAATAAAATTGCTATGTCAACGCCGTATCTTTTTATGAGAAAAAGTATGAAGTGGCAAGCGGAGCGCGAGTGGCGTTTTATCAAACCTAACGTGTTCAATCATGACGAAGCAATACCTAAAGATGTAGCGAAATATATTTGCGCTGTTTATTTTGGAAGTGATATGGATAACGATTTGAAAAATAAAATAGAGTACGAACTATTCTTATCGAATTGTAAGCTAATGCAAAGAAAATACAGAAGACATATTGTTTTTTATGATGTGGAACCAACAATGACAATAAAGAAAAGAGATGAAAAGGATTATGGGAACCCTAATTTCTGATAAATTCGCCGCCTGGGAAGCAGAGTGCGACCAGCGTTTTAACCAGCTCAAAGCCAACGAGGAAGAACTCAACCGCATCTTTATTGATATTTACGGCTTGCAGGATGAACTGACCCCCGAAGTGGAGGATAAGGACGTTACCGTGCGCCGTGCTGACCTGACACGGGAAATCAAAAGCCTGCTTTCTTACGCGGTTGGCTGTATGTTTGGCCGCTACTCTCTGGATGTGGACGGCCTTGCCTATGCTGGCGGTAAGTGGGATGACAGCAAATATACAACCTTTATCCCGGACGCAGACAACGTGCTGCCCATCACCGACGAAGAATACTTCACCGATGATATTGTTGGCCGCTTTGTGGAATTTGTAAAAGTCGTGTACGGTACCGATACCCTGGAAGATAACCTTGCTTTCATCGCCAAGGCACTTGGCGTTAAGGGCACCAGCCCCCGCGCCGTCATCCGTAACTATTTCCTGAACGGCTTCTACGCCGACCATGTAAAAATCTACCAGAAACGCCCCATCTACTGGCTATACGACAGCGGCAAGCAGAACGGCTTCAAGGCGCTGATCTATATGCACCGCTACAACGCCGACACCTCCGGTCTTGTCCGCGCCGACTACCTGTACAAAATGGAGCAGGTCTACGAGAGCGAGATTGCCCGCATGGACGACGCCATCGCCCACGGCGCCAGCCGCGAGGTCGCCCAAGCCACCAAGCGCAAAGAAAAGCTCGTCAAGCAGTTAAAAGAGTGCAAAGACTACGATGACCGTCTCGGCCACATCGCCCTTGCCCGTATCCCCATCGACCTCGACGACGGCGTAAAAGTCAACTACGAAAAAGTCCAGACCGCCCCCGACGGCAAGAAGCAGGCAATTCTGGCGAAGATTTGAGAGAAACTATGAAAAACAACAATGACCTGTTCTACACTTGCAGTCTGATCGAGGATGTCTGCGATGACGACTACGACCATGTGGTTGACCGCCTTGTGGAAGTTTATACCTCATGAATCGATGCCGTGCTTTGCAACTACAACACGGACGTTTACTATCAGTTGCGGGAATATATTTACGAGTGCTGCAAGGAAGGACAAATCTGCGCCTGAAAATACACACAGTAAGAGGAAAAATCTATGTCTGAACTGAAATATAATCAAATCGTGGATAAGCTGAACACCGAGTTTGCGTCCGAGGGGCGCAGGCTGGTGTTCTGGTACGATGACAACGGCTATTTTGCCGATGATGTGGACGCTATGCCGCTGCAAAATGCAAAAATCTGGCATCTGACGCCTACCAACCAGTTCAGAACCAAGATTTTGCTGGAACGCGAGGACTCGCAGAGCAACTACCTGATCTATGCGCCGTTCCCCAAGCCCCCCGTGGAGCAGAACCACTTGGAGGATACGATTTTGTACTCCAAGCAGTTCCACGCCGACCCGATCTCGCTGCTGTGCTCCGATCTGGGCATTGGGGCCGAGGGCAAGGCCGTCTTGCAGAAATACGCCAAGGTCGTCGGCGAGCAGACCCGCAAGCAGCGGTTCTGTGATTACAAGCTGGCAGCGTACACGGCGGATGCCGTGGAGACAGCGCTGTTCTGCACCGTCTGCAAGTGCCGCACCGCGCAGTTTGAGGACGCACTGCGGGAAATTCTGCTGGCCGACACCCCGGGCGGCAACCCCAAGCTGGACGAGCTGGCAAAGTACAAGCTGGATGAGGTGTTCTGGAAGCACTGCGAGACAGAGCTGGGCTTTGCCGTGCCCGCGCCGAATGTGGACAAGCTGAAAATCAGCCTGTTTGTGACAAGCCTTGCCCACAGCGTGAAGGTCATCCCGGACGCATGGCAGCCGTTTGCCGCCGCCAAGCCCGGCAGTGTGCTGGCCTTTATGGACGGCATGATGAACAACATAAACTACGGCGATGCCTTTGACGCAATGGCCGCCGCTGTGCAGGAGACGCTGCACGCCAAGGCTGCGCTGGCCAAGCTGCCCCATGACCTGCTGACCGACTGCGAGTGCCTGCCCTGCGTGGATGACCTGCTGACCGGGTGGATGACCGAGCGCCTGCAAGCCGAGGACGTGACTGCCGCGCTGAACGGCGAGAACATCCCGGAGCTGTGCCAGCGCCGCGCCAAGACCCACTTTGGCCGCAAGCTGGCGGTGCAGTATGCCATGCTGGAAAGCGCGTGGCATATCGTCAGCGCTGCCCACTACCGCGCCCCGGCGGATTATGAGCACGTCTGGGCGCAGTATTACCGCGAGGATTACAAAATTGACGCGCAGTACCGTGCGTTTTACACGGCCTACGACAAGCTGGACGAGCCAGCCGCCTACGACAAATTGCAGGGACTGGTTGAGAATATCTACAACACGGAATATCTGGCAAAAATCATCCCTGCGTGGAATACGGATTTCCCGCAGGAGCCCGGCATGGGCAGAATGGCGCTGCAGCGGAACTTTTTCTCGGAGTGTGTGGCCGGCAACAAGGAGCGCACCGTGGTGATTATCTCCGACGCCATGCGCTATGAAGTAGGCGCGGAGCTTGCTGCCCTGCTGGCCGAGGACCCGAAGTCTACTGTGCAGCTGACACCCCGGCTGGGCGTGCTGCCGTCCTGCACGCGGTTGGGCATGGCGGCGCTGCTGCCCCATACGCGGATGGAGATGACGCCGGAGTATCAGGTGCTGGTCGACGATATGCCCTGCGAGAACCTGGCGCAACGGCAGGCTGTGCTGCAAAAGCGCGTGCCGCAGAGCGGGTGCATCCAGTTTGACGACCTGAAAGCCATGAAAAAAGACGACCTGCGGGCAGTTTTTACCGGCAAGCAAGTCGTGTACATCTATCATAACCAAATTGACGCGCGCGGCGACAAGCCCAACACCGAGGACGAAGTCTTTGCTGCCTGCCGCGAGGCTGTGGAGGAGATCGCTGCCATGATCCGCCGCATTGCGGGCAGCGCGAACACGCTGCACTTTATCGTCACGGCGGATCACGGCTTCCTGTACAAGCGCCACGCGCTGGCGGAGAGCGATAAAATTCCCAACACTGCCCCGAAAACGGCGTTTGTGAACCGCCGCTTTATTGTGGACGCTGACCCCATTGCGCAGCCCGGTGTCGCCAGCCTGCCGATGGCCACGGTGCTGAACACCAAGACGAACACGCTGACGGTGTCCTACCCGACAGCGGCCAATGTGTTCAAGGTGGCGGGCGGCGGCGAGAACTACGTCCACGGCGGCTCCAGCCCGCAGGAGATGATCGTGCCTGTGCTGGACGTGCGGATGGAGAAAGGCCGCATGGAGACCACTACCGTGCAGCTGACGCTGGTGAGCATTTTGAAGAAGATCACGAACCTGATCACCGCGCTGGACTTTATGCAGAATGAACCGATCAGCGACACCGTGCGCGAGACGACCTTCCGCGTGTACTTTGTGGGAGAAGATAACGAGCGCATCTCCAATGAGAATATCGTGGTGGCTGACAAGCGCGGCGAGACGGCGGCGGAGCGAATGTTCCGCCTGCGGTTCAGCTTCAAGAACCGGAAATACGACAACAAAAAGCCGTATTATCTGGTAGCCTACGATGATAAAAATTCGGTTGAGGTGCTGCGCCGTCAGGTCGTCATGGACATTGCGATGGCGGACGACTTCGGATTTGGCTTCTGATGCAAGGAAGGAACGATTATGAGCCGTGGATTTAACATGTGGAACTATATGACCTACCACCTGGTTCACGATTACTTTAAGGCAAAGAAAAAGAAAAAAACGGAAATCCAAAATTTTGAGGTAAAGAACTATAAAGCAGCACAAAAGGCCGCAGAACAATGGATTAAGAGTGTGCGCAAATTTGCTGAAAGTTCGTATGGGGTGCATTACCCCAAAGAACTTTATTACGGTGCAACCCAGGTGTTGTTGGCTGTTTGTGCGGAGATCTACCGCAATGACCATACCTGGAACGACCACCGGAAAATTTTGGTGGATTACATCATTAACAGCGGCACGGACGGTGTGTGGTTTTCTGATTTTAAAGCGGCCACCGGTGCCGATGCAGACGTAAGGAAGCTGATCCCGCTGGGGTGGGTTGATGTTGATGAGTGTGGTGAATTCTGGACTTGCCTGGGCCGCTGCCTGAAAAAATGCCGGACTCCGCAAAGCAAATACGATGAATTGACCACGCCCTTGCAAAGATTTATTGCGGCTTTTGCATTCTGCGGGCCGCTGCAATCCAGTGTAGAAACCATCGGCACGCGATTTTTGAGCCGGGCATCAGATGGGGTTGAGCGCGCAATGCATGCCCCACCGCCCAAGGTGGATGTTTGGGGCAGCGGAAGCTCTATGGAACACATCCAGAAAATGAAGGTGATCTGGGATCACCTTTTGAACAGCAGCGATGGCGGGCGGGAAATTGATGACCCGCAGCTGTTATTATCCATGCTGATAGGGAAAACGATTACGGATATTATCATGTACGGGAACATTCCTGCAAAAGATAAGTTGTTGGAAGTTGAAATGGTCTTTGCCGAAAACCGCCTGGAGCTTGGAACGACCGCTAAAGAATTTGTGCTGGATATGGCAAACCATGGTGAAGCATGGAAGCTGGTCAGCCAGATGATGACGCCACAGGGGGACCAGCCGCCGATGTTCTGGCAGATTGCACAGATTATGTCCATCAAGGGCAACTGCAAGGATGAGCTTGATAATTTGATTCAGGAGTTTATGGGTTTTGCTTATTGCTTTGTTTCGGAGATCATGAAAAAATACCCGAACGGCGGCTATGACCGCGAAAAGCTGTTGCCCTACTTAAAAAACCTGATGCCTGCTGAAGCACCGAAAAATTGACGGAGGATAGTACAATGCCTGATTTGGATGATAAATACAGTGAATTCAGCCGCGAGATTGGTAACGACGAACCCACACAGGATAATGCTGCCGGTGCAGCCAAGGAACCGCAGCCGGATTTCAGCGACAATGCGGATCTGTATGCGGTGCTGTGCGTCAGCAAAACGGCCTCCTCGGATGAGATCAAGTCTGCTTACCGGCGCTTGGCAAAGGAGTACCACCCTGATGTAAGCAGTGATGCGGATGCAGACGAGAAGTTCAAAAAAATTCAGCATGCCTATGAAACCCTGTTCGATGAAGTGCAGCGTGCCATGTATGATCTTGGCGGCGACAGCATGGCGGGGCTGAGCTATGAGCAACGGCTGAAAACGGTGTTCCAAGGCCGCATCGTCCGCAAGGATTTGACGAAGAAAATCAAAGAGGGCGCGAATGTGCCCGTCTATGTGCTGGAATTCCTGCTGGGGCAGTATTGCAGCAGTGATGACCCGGCTATTATTGAAACCGGCGTTGAAACAGTAAAGAAGATTCTTTCTGACAACTTTGTACGCCCGGATGAAGCACAGAAGATTCTTTCCTTGCTGAAGATGAACGGCAGCCATACCATTATTGATATGGTTACGGTGCATCTGGATATGCGCAAGGATGTGTATCTGGCCGAGTTCTCGAACTTGGGCGTGAAGGATATTCCTATTGAGGACGAATACCCGCAGAAGTATGACCGCCTGCTCTGCGGCGGCATCTGGTGCATTGTGCAGCTGAGCTATGAATTTATCGAGGAAGATAAAAAGTCTGCGCCGATCCGCATCAACCGCGTGACACCTATCCAGATGCCCCATGTCGATCTGGATGAGATCAGGCAAGGACGCAAGGCATTCAGCAAGGAAGAATGGCTGGGCCTGATGCTGCGTTCTGCCGGTTATGAGCCTGAATCGCTTACCTATCGTGAACAGTGGCTGCTGCTGACCCGTATGATTCCGTTGGTAGAGAATAACTTCAACCTGTGTGAGCTTGGCCCTCGCAGCACCGGTAAATCCCATATCTATAAGGAAATTTCGCCCAACAGTATCTTGGTTTCCGGTGGCCAGACCACCGTGGCCAACCTGTTCTATAACATGGGGCGCAAGACCGTGGGCTTGGTCGGTTTGTGGGACTGCGTTGCCTTTGACGAGGTTGCCGGCATTAAGTTCAAGGACAAAGACGGCGTGCAGATCATGAAGGACTACATGGCGTCCGGCTCCTTTGCGCGCGGCAAAGAGGAGAAGGCGGCCTCTGCCTCCATGGTATTTGTGGGCAATATCAACCAGAGCGTGGACGTTGTGTTGAAAACCTCCACGCTGTTTGAGCCGTTCCCGCCGGAGATGGGCACCGACACGGCATTCCTTGACCGTATTCACTGCTACTTGCCCGGCTGGGAAATCCCGAAATTCCGTCCGGAGCATTTCACCAACAGCTACGGCTTTATCAGCGACTACATGGCGGAATTCATCCGCGAGCTGCGCAAGGTGCAATATGGCGATGCGCTGGATAAGTATTTCAAGCTGGGCAAGAACCTGAATCAGCGTGATACGATTGCCGTGCGCCGCATGGTGGATGGCTACTTAAAGCTGATGTACCCCAACGGCGAGTTCAGCAAAGACGAGTTGGAAGAAGTGCTGCGTCTCTCGCTGGAGATGCGCCGTCGTGTCAAGGAGCAGTTGAAGAAGCTGGGCGGCATGGAGTTCTATGATGTGAACTTCTCCTACATTGATAACGAAACCTTTGAGGAAAAGTATGTTTCTGTGCCGGAGCAGGGCGGCGATACGCTGATTCCTGAAGGCATGGGTGCGCCGGGCCAGTTATACACGATTTCTCGCGGCAAGTCCGGCATGATCGGCGCGTTCCGTCTGGAAAGTCAGATGCTGCCCGGCAGCGGCAAGTTTGATAAGACCGGCCTTGGCAGTGATGGCAAGGCGAAGGAAGCCGCCAACACTGCCTTCAACTTCCTGAAAGCCAATGCGCGGCATATCAGCGGCAACATCAGCACCACGGCAAAGGATTACATCGTCAACTATCAGGATCTGCAGGGTATCGGCATGACGGAAAAGTTGGCATTGCCCACGGTGATCGCACTGTGCTCCATTGCCATCGGACGCCCGACGCTGAGCAGTCTTGCTGTGCTGGGCGATATCTCCATCGGAGGCACGCTGATTAAAGTAGATGAACTGGCCAACACCTTGCAGGCCTGTGCAGACTGCGGTGCGAAGAAAGTGCTGCTGCCGGCTGTGTCTATGGTGGACTTCGCTACGGTGCCGGCAGATTTGATGACGGCCTTCCAGCTGATTCCATACCAGAATGCTGAGGATGCAGTGTTTAAGGCGCTGGGGGTTGAATAAGCGCAGAAAGCGGGCAAGTTATGACATGGGAAGAATATTACAGTAAATTTTACGGCTGGGCTATTTCTACCCAAATCAAAAGGCTGCCCTATGCAATGCTGAATGCGGATGTGAACCCGGCAGAAATTGTAGATGTTGCGCGGGATATTTTGGATGAAAAAGCAGCCGGGCGCTTAATGAAACGAGCTGCCAATGCCGGTATCCAATTCACTGCTGAGCAAATTCTGGAGCTTTCCCAATGCGAAGCCGATGAAGGGCTGTATATGATTCTGAAAACTTCTTCGTGTACTTTTTCGCAAACGCAGTTGGATGATATTTACTTTGAAACTGGTAATGACAATGTTCGCCGAAAGGTACTTGAAATTGCTCAAAATCAGGGGATCCGTTTGCAGAGTGTGTGTGATGAAGAATCAGAGAAAATTACACCACAACGCAAACATAAGCGCCTCGGTCTTTTAAGTGCGTTATTCTTCGGTGCGCTTACGGATAAAGATTCTGGTAAAATGTCGGGCTTGCAATTTAGCGTCGGCGATCACGTCCGGGTTCGGTATCGTGGTCAAGAGGGAACGATCATTGGAATTCATGGAAATTTGTATATGGTTTCTTTGAAAGATGGTGCGTATGTGGACTCTTACATTGCGTCAGATTTAGAAAAGTGCTGGTAAAGGAGACAAGTTTGCAGACAGCCCAACCACGGATATTCGTGATTGTTTTCCAAAGAACAAGGAACAGTTTGTTCGAAATCTGAAGTACATGGCTAAATTTGTGGAGTGAAATTGCTATGATCCGTCACATTTTA
>ENA-OPCL01002581-OPCL01002581.1-human-gut-metagenome-genome-assembly--contig:-NODE-2581-length-11587-cov-2.037548_pt1 | contig 11587 bp, 10 predicted proteins | sample MGYA00241251_ERZ501482 | MGnify/ENA primary metagenome ERZ501482 (study PRJEB25962, sample SAMEA2042581) | human gut metagenome | biome: human gut; feature: human-associated habitat; material: faeces... | reverse complement strand
GTGATGTCCTCTTTTTCGCCACCGGGCTTGCGGTTTTTCCACTCATCCCGTAAGTCCTGATAGCGGCCAAGATAATCCTGAAAATCCCGCTCGCTCAAAATTTCGCTTCCGGCAAACTCGTCGAACGAAGTCAGCAGGTTGCGCATACGCAGAATCGCACCGAACAAAACGATAAACTCCTTCTGCCGCTGTTCGCCGGTAATGCGTTCCTCTGTCAGCGGGAATTTCGTTGTCAATTCCTCAATCATATCCTGGTAGCCTGGGTGATGTTTTCCGTCGGCATCCTCGTAGCCAAAGTAGTAATCCTTATAGCCACGCATCAGGACGATACCGCCCGCTTCCTTATCGCCAAACAGAGAAATTGCATCGTCGGTACGCTTTTGCAGATTGCGGAAGCAAACGATGTTGCCGAACACCTTGATGGAATTGAGAATCCGGTTGGTGCGGGAATATGCTTGAATCAGCCCGTGCATTTTCAGGTTTTTATCCACCCACAGCGTATTCAGCGTCGTGGCGTCGAAGCCGGTCAGGAACATATTGACCACGATCAGCAGGTCAAGTTCCTTGTTCTTCATCCGCAGGGAAACATCCTTATAGTAATTCTGGAATTTGTCCCCGTCTGTGGAATAGTTGGTGTGGAACATCCCGTTGTAGTCACGGATGGCCGCATCCAGAAAATCACGGGAACTTTGGTCAAGTGCGGAGGTATCCTCCGGATTCTCCTCGTCAAGAATACCATCCGTTTCTTCCTCATTCGCTCCATAGCTGTAAATGACGGCAACCTTCAGCCGCTTCTGCGGATTTTCCGCCATTTGCCTCTGAAACTCGGCGTAGTAGAGCTTTGCAGCATCCACGCTGGACACGGCAAAGATGGAGTTGAACCCGCTGACCCGCTGCTTCTGCTTGATTTCCTCGATCTGCTGCTTGCTGCCGGCAGAGGCAACCTCGGCGATATTCTGCAATACGCTGTATGTATAGGTTTTATCACCCCGGTAGGTCTTCTGGTCAAAATGCGTCAGAATGTAATCCGTGACCAGTCGGATGCGTTCCGGGGCAAGAAACGCCTTTTCCCGGTTGATGTCCCAAACCTCTTTGTCGTCAATATCCGGCTCGGCGTCCATCGTTTTGATGTAGTCCACCCGGAAGGGCAGTACATTTTTGTCGTTAATGGCGTCCACGATGGTGTAAGCGTGGAGCTGATCGCCAAAAGCCTGCTCTGTCGTGCGGAGTGTGGGATTCTTGCTCACGCCTGCATTGACCGCAAAGATGGGCGTGCCGGTAAAGCCAAAGAGGTTGTACTTCTTGAAATACTTCGTAATGGCTTGATGCATATCCCCGAACTGACTCCGGTGGCACTCATCAAAAATGATAACAACTCGCTTATCAAAAATGCTGTGTCCGGCGTTCTTTTTGATGAAAGTTGCCAGCTTCTGGATGGTGGTAATGATGATCTTGGCGTTGTCATCTTCCAACTGACGCTTCAGCACCGCTGTGGAGGTGTTGCTGTTGGCAGCGCCCTTTTCAAAGCGGTCATATTCCTTCATCGTCTGATAGTCCAGATCCTTGCGGTCCACGACAAAAAGCACCTTGTCGATATAATCCAACTTCGTGGCAAGCTGCGCCGTTTTGAAGGAAGTCAGCGTTTTGCCGCTGCCGGTGGTGTGCCAGATGTACCCGCCGCCTGCTACGGTGCCGTATTTCTTATAATTGTTGGCGATCTCAATGCGGTTCAAAATGCGCTCGGTGGCGACGATTTGATATGGCCGCATCACCAGCAGCATATTTTCCGCCGTAAATACACAGTAACGGGTAAGAATATTCAGAATGGTGTGCTTGCAGAAAAAGGTCTTGGTAAAGTCCACAAGATCGGGGATAATGCGGTTGTTCGCATCCGCCCAGAACGAAGTGAACTCAAAGCTATTGCTGGTTTTGGACTTCTTGGCTTTCTGCGCTTTGGCATCCTTGATATGGTTGAAACGGGTGGTATTGGAATAGTACTTCGTATTCGTGCCGTTGGAGATCACGAAGATCTGCACGAATTCATACAGTCCGCTGGATGCCCAGAAGCTGTCCCGTTGATAGCGATCGATTTGGTTAAACGCTTCCCGAATGGGAACGCCCCGGCGCTTCAGCTCGATATGGATGAGTGGCAGACCGTTGACCAGCACCGTCACATCATAGCGATTGTCATGAGCTGCCCCCTCCTCTGTGGAGATGGCATACTGGTTGATGACCTGCAAACTGTTATTATGGATGCACTTCTTGTCAATAAGCTGAATATTTTTGCTTTCCCCGTTATCCCGGCGGAGCACCTGCACATAGTCCTCCTGAATCAGCCGGGTCTTTTCGAGAATGCCGGAGTTTGTGTTTGCCAGCACCTCGTCCCAGAAACGCTTCCATTCGCCGTCCGTAAAGCGATAGTTATTCAGCTTTTCCAGCTGCGTCCGCAGATTGGCAATCAGGTCAGCCTCTTTATGGATGGTCAGGCGCTCATAGCCCAGCTCGCAAAGCAGACGGATAAACTCCTTTTCCAAGTCTGCTTCGCTCTGGTACGCCTCCGAGCGCTTCGACTGCGGCTTGTATTCGGTGACAACAGTGCTTTCTGCACTTTGCGATACGATGTTGAAATACGGCACGGTCAGGCCCCCTTTCCGTTCAAATGTTGATCTCGTTGTCGTACCCAAAGAGGTTTGCCAAGCGATTGGATGCCGAAATTATGCGATAGTTAAAAGAAAAATGCTCTTTGTTTTTACGGTAATACAACAGGGCTGCTTCGCAAATGTCTTGACAGAGCGATACGATATCGATAGAGATCGCTTGTTGCTGTGGGGCACCATTTTCGTCAAGCTTGATGCAACGTTCTATCGGCACACGCGAACAGCTCGATGCCGGACGCCAGATCAGCGAAAAATGCGTGATGTTTTCCTCAGTTCCAACGACTGTCGGGTTCGATTCGTGCAGCATCGCACAACGCAGCTTGTAGACCACATTGCCGCTGACCAAAAACCTTTTTGAAGTATCTCCGGTCAGTTCACTTTTGGGAGCAAGAACGTGATCGTCGTACCAGCTGGTGTAGCGATTGCTAACGCTCGATTGTGGATGGTACACTTTTCCGCAAGTATCCGGCAATGTCAGTGCCATTGTCAGCGCTGCGATCTGAAGATCGTTTTTCAGACATCGTTCGATCTCGTTTACTAGATGTTCTATCATATCTTTTCCTCAAATGACAATAGCTTGTCCCTGTAGTATTCGTATTGTTTCTGTCGGGCTTCGATCTCTGCGGGGAGGCCGGAGGAAAGGTCGGTGCAGATGGCATCGAAGTTGTCGAGAACATTGACAATACGGCTTTGAACATCAAGTGACGGAATTGCCACTTGGAACTTATTGAGCATCGGTCTGCGGATTGACGGCACTGACCCTTGATACATTTGCTGACCGATATATTTTGGGAAAGTGGCAACAAAGTAGTGGTACAAATATTTTCCCAAAAGCCCGTCTGTTGCAGGATGAATTCTGTAGGCTCTTTGATGGAGTGCATATTTCCCGTTGATATAATGGAACACATTTCCAACGCCTACGCCGTCTCCTGCGGTGATAATTGCCTCTTCGTCATACTCATATTCGTCTTTAGCAAGTAGCTGCTGAGAACGAACAAAAAATGGATAACAGCCGCCCTTAACCGCATCATCGGTGTTGCTTGACCCAGTTGAAATGTCTGCGATCTCAGCGAGCGTCTTCCATACAACATCACTTGTTGCCCCCCCTCGGACATCGCCGAAGGTTAGCAGTTTATCCCTATAATACGCATACTGCTGCTTTCTTGCGGTAAGCTCTGCGGTAAGCTCTGCGGTAAGCTCGGTGAAATTGTCCAGAATCCGGACAATTTCACGCTGCACCGGCAGGGGCGGGACGGGAAACTTAAACGCTGCAAACTGTTTCATATCAACAGAGGCAAAATTTCCTTGATTCAAGTGCGACTTGCAATATTCATCGAGTCTAAAGCAATAATAGAAAACAAACATCATATCAACGCAATCTTTGAACTCGTCTTTAAGCGTCAGATACGTGAACCTCTGATTTGCCAAAGATGGCACTTTTATCAATGCGTGCTCACCTATTGTGGCAGAAGTGGCAATGATAATTGAATCTGCAGGAAACAACTTTCCTTTGACAGCTTTTTCAGAAACATATTGGGTCGCTGTTGTCAAAATTCTTCCGTTTTCACGGATGTCCTCCATGCGAAACCAAGGAATAGTGCCGTTTTCCCAGAACTCATTGTTCGCTTTTGAGGGTGTGTATCCATTTCTTGTTATGAACAGTTCGGGGATTGGTAGGTATTTCACCCCATCGGGGCAAAGTTCCTGAATTAGTTCATCAAGTTTGGTCATCGGATTCATCTCCTTTTGCCAAGGAATTTGGAATGCTGATATTATATACACTTGCCATTGTACATACCTGCATCGGATATATAGCATAATCCCAAGGCATCAGCTGTAACAGGTATGGGATGTTTTCGGTGCGGATAACTTCTATCCTTTGAGGATTCACAAATATCACATATTTTATTTCGTTCCTAAAGTCATACATATAATTTAGCAGCGCTTTGTCTCGACTTAATCGATAATCTTTGAAATTTTCCTGCTCACGCATATCACCTTGTGACATTCCGTTAATCCAGCCACCGTATACATTCTCACACATCGCCAGAGAAATTTCCGGGTGTTCAACCATAAATATTCCGATACTCTTTTCGTCTGAAAATCTCTTGCTACTGCTTATATGACTTTCCCAGTTCTGCTTGAATGAGTCCATCAAATATTCGTGACTATGCGCAGGGTTTTGAAATGCCCACGATTCAGAACGCACTGCATCAAAGCTTGGGGTTATATTCCATTCTGTTTTCAGTTTTTCTGTTTCAGTGTCTACCTTACGCCGAAAATCGCTTTCTTTTCTTGCATGGGTAGCACCTTTTCGTGTGACCTGTGATGATGTAATTTGAAAATGCTCTATGAAACCGTTATCAAATATAAAATCTGGGAATTCACTGCTTGATGGATTGGGCTTGGCAGTGCGAATGATATCAGCAAATTCAAAGCGTTCATTTTCCAATAAACCAAAATAGTTCTTATTAAAGTCGGAACTACAATAGAAAATGTGATCCTTTGCAAATGAAGCATCCGTAACGGTAAAGGCAGAACATCCATCAAATGGAATGCAGATAGGCATTCCATCTTTGTAGAACAAAGCGTGTTTAATTTTATCAAAGCAAGCTGCCTCTTTATCGCCTCTCATTGCCCCTCAATCTCCCCAATAATCCGATCAATTTCCTCCCGCAGCTTCTGCTCCCGTGCGACGATCTCAGCGATCTCGGCGTTCAGCTTTACGATGTCGACCTTCTCACGGGTATCCTCCTGTTCCACATAGGTGGAAACGGAAAGATTATAATTGTTCTGTTTGCTGCCGACCTCGTCGTTTGGCACAAGGTGGGCAAAATGCTGCTCGTCCTTACGCTCCGCCACGGCGGATACGATGCGCCGGATGTTGTCCTCGGAGAGTCGGTTGTTCTTCGTGACCTTCACAAACTCCTTGGAGGCATCCACAAACAGAACGGCGTTGTCTGTCTTGTTCTTTTTCAGCAGCATAATGTCCACAGAGATCGTAACATTCAGGAACAGATTAGAGGGCAGCTGAATGATGGCGTCCACAAAGTTGTTATCCACCAGATATTTGCGGATCTTCTGCTCGGCCCCGCCACGGTACATAATGCCGGGGAAGCAGACGATAGCCGCCGCACCGTTGGAAGCCAGCCACGAAAGGCTGTGCATAATAAACGCCATATCGCCCTTGGAGGCGGGAGCCAGCACTCCGGCAGGCGAAAAACGGGGATCGTTGATGAGCAGCGGATTTTTATCCCCCTCCCACGGCACGGAAAATGGCGGATTGGACACGATCAGCTCAAAGGGCTGGTCGTCCCAATGCTGCGGGCTGAGCAAAGTGTCCTCTCGGACAATGCTGAACTTATCGAACTCGATGTTATGCAGGAACATATTGATGCGGCAGAGGTTGTAAGTGGTCAGGTCGATCTCCTGCCCATAGAAGCCACGCTCGATATTGTCCTTGCCCAGCACTTTTTCCACCTTCAGCAGCAGAGAACCGGAGCCGCAGGCTGGATCATAGACCTTGTTGATTTTCGTTTTGCCAATGGTGCCGAGGCGAGCCAGCAGCTCTGAAACATCGGCGGGAGTGAAATACTGACCGCCCTTTTTACCGGCATTGGCGGCATACATTCCCATTAGGTACTCATACGCATCGCCGAACAGGTCGGGATTGCTGCCCTCCGTGGAGAACAAAGGCATCTGTGCCACGCCGTTCAGCAGCTCCACCAGCACTTTGTTGCGCTTGGCGACGGTCTCACCGATGGCCTTGCTGTTCACATCAAAATCGTCAAACAGACCTGCAAAATCATTCTCAGCGTCTCCGCTGGCGGCGCTGCTCTCAATGTGGTTGAACACACGCTCCAGCGTCTCGTTCAGGTTGTCGTCCTTGTCCGCCCGGGCGAGGACATTGCAGAACAATTCGGAGGGCAGAATGAAGAAGCCCTTTTCCTGCACCAGTCCCTCACGGGCAGTCTCCGCCTCGGCGTCCGGCATTTTGGCGTAGTCAAAGTCTTTGTTCCCGGCGGCGTGCTCGCCCTCGTTGATATAGGCGGTGAAGTTCTCCGAAATATAGCGGTAGAACATCGTGCCCAGCACATAAGATTTGAAGTCCCACTCTGCCACATGACCTGCGTGGACAAGGTCGGTGGCGATTTTATAGATGCGGCGGAACAGCTCGTCCCGCTCCTGGTCTTTCTTTACATCAGCCATTGCATTTACTCCTTCTGGGCGATCCACGCCGCTTCGATCTCATCAAAGGGGATGTTGTTTTCCTCGCAAAAAGCCTTGATCTTCTTCATTGCCGTGATATTTGGCTTGGTTTTGGCGTTTTCCCAACGGTTTATCGTTCCAACGGATACATTCAGCGTTTTTGCGAAATCCTCCTGTGACATCAAGGCTTTCTTGCGCATGACCCGTATTAACTCACTTAAAGGCGTCATCAAACAGTTCTCCTTCCAGAAGATTAACAGCATTATACCATATACCTATCATTTTCTCAACACCGTTTGGAGAAAACCGAGTACCAAAATATAGAGGCGCAGCCTTCGGATTGATCCGTTGGCTGTGCCTTTTTTGCAACTTTAAGAAAAATTTGAAAAATAGCTTCGTACAAATCGAGAAAAATTTCCCAGTTGGTTGGTAGAGAGAAAATTTCAAAATCTTTCGTTCAAATCCGAAAAATTTTCCCAGTTGGTTAGTAGGGGGTTAAAAAATCAGCCTTCTCGCTGGCTATCTATTGAGGGGACCATCTTGTGTGCCTTGATAGTGGCGGAAGAAATTTTTTTGAAATAGTGTGGGAATTTCGCAGAAAAATTCGGCAAATAGAAAGTGAGAGGGCGCTAGAAGATTTCGGCGTAGTCCGCAGCTCTGGTGGCCTTTCATATGTACCTTGAAAGTTGAATCACAGAAAAATTTCTGAAAGAGGGTCACCAAACACCTACCCGTTTTAGTAACAAGTGAGAGGAGGCTTTCCAATGGTCATCAAAATTACGCCGCAGCAGGCGAAAAGGGTCAACGCCCTGTTGCGGAAGCTGTGCGCCAATTACGATGGCGGCAACTGCCTGCTGCTGGACGACGGCGAGCCCTGCGTTTGCGTCCAGAGCATCAGCAAATATGGCATCTACTGCAACTATTTCAAAAACGCCGTGCTCCCAGTGGACGAAGGGCTGCACGCCGAGATAATGAAGCCGACCGACGGCAAGCGCTGTGTGCTGTGCCGTCAGGTGTTTGCATCGAGGGCGAAGAATCAGCGTTATTGTCCGGCCTGCGCCGCCAAGCAGAAACGGCTGAAGGCAGCCGAACGGCAGCGCCGAAAGCGGACATCGGCGTCACGCTTTTAAGGTGCGGACAGCCCTGAAATACAAGGCTTTTTTGAACCCAAATCAACCCAAGCAATACAGCAACACCTTAACCTCAAAAATCCGCTTTGAAAAGCGTGACAAATTCAAGCGAGAGGAGGAATTCAATGAACCCATATTTTACAGTCAACGACTCCGAACATTTCACCTTTTACCGTATCCCAAAGCTGCTGTTCACAGATGAGATTTACCAAACTGTTTCCACCGATGCCAAGATGCTCTACGGCCTGCTGCTGGATCGGCTGTCCCTATCCGAGAAGAACGACTGGAAAGACGAGCACGGTCGGGTCTACCAATATTTCACCATCCATCAGGCGCAGGAACTGCTGCATTTCGGACACGAAAAGGTCTGCCGCCTGTTTGCAGAACTGGATGCAGCCGACCTTATCGTGCGCCGCCGTCAGGGGCAGGGCAAGGCCAACCGCATCTACTTAAAGGAGTTTACCCAAAAGTCCGATTTTCGGAATTCCAGAAGTCCGGGAATCGGAAGGAAATAAGACTTAGAGAGTGATATTTACTATCCGAAAAAGAGAAAGAAGGTCAACAATGAATAACAAAAACACAGTGCCAATGAAACCGGCGCTCTTAAGAATTGAACAGCTGCGTCCGTTTGAAGGCCATCCCTACAAGGTACAGGACAACGAGGAGATGGCTGCTCTTTCGGAAAGTATCCGGGAGAATGGTGTTCTTTCCCCGTTGATCGTCCGTTCCGTTGAAAACAGCGATGAATATGAAGTCATCAGCGGACACCGCCGCCTGTATGCTGCCCGGAAGGCAGGTCTGACAGAAGTTCCCGTGCTGATTTACACCCTTGACCGGGATGCCGCCGCCATTGCCTTGGTGGACAGCAATCTGCACCGGGAGCATATCCTACCCAGCGAAAAGGCGTATGCTTACAAGTTGAAAATGGAAGCACTGTCCCATCAGGGAATCGCTTGTGGACAAGTTGGCCACAAGTCCCGGGATGATATTTCCGATACAGACAGCGGCAGGCAGGTTCAGCGCTATATTCGCCTGACCTACCTCATCCCGGAATTGCCGGAAAAGATGGGCAAGGAGGAAATTGCGTTCTCTGTCGGCGTGGAGTTGTCCTATCTCGATGAATACAGCCAGCGGGATGTGCTGGAGCAATGTGAGATCAACGACTGCACGCCATCTTATTCGCAGGCATGGCGAATGCACAAGGCCGACCGTGAAGGGCTGCTGACGAAGGATGTGATCCAGTTCCTTATGAGCGAAGAAAAACCGAACCAGCGGGAGACAGTGAAGATACCCACCGAAAAGCTGCGAGAATTTGCGCCAGATGCCAACCCACGGCAGCTTGAGGACTTCGTTCTCAAAGCCTGCGAGCATTACCGCAAATACCTCATCCGCCAGCGTGGGCGGGAGGAACGATAAGGAGTGATAGAAAATGAAGCGGCAAACGAATTGGATCGTCGGCGTATCCGACGGAAAAGTCCACGAATACAAAATTGGGGATGTGACCTATTTTGTTTCTGCAGAATTTGAGCGCAGCTCTCAAACCAATCTGCGTGACCGTGTACAAAGAACGGTGGTCAGCAATCTCATACCTTTGACGCCCGGTCAAGCATCCGATACAATAGCAGCGGAATATGTGTGTTCGGCTGCCGGGAAGGAGGACTTATGCAGTCGAAAAAGAAAAAAGAACAATTGGGATTAACAGCGCTGTACTGCCGCCTGTCCCGTGATGATGGAGCGGAAGGCGACAGTAACTCCGTAGCCAATCAAAAGCGTTTATTGCAGAAATACGCCAAAGAAAATAGCCTCGGTAATACCCGTTTCTATGTGGACGACGGTTATACCGGCACGAATTTCAACCGTCCGTCTTTTCAGAAAATGATTGAGGATGTCGAAATGGGCTATGTGACAGCGGTCATCGTCAAGGATATGTCCCGGCTTGGCAGAGATTATCTCGGTGTTGGATACTACACAGACACCTTCTTCCCGGAACACAATATCCGTTTCATTGCGGTGAATGACTGCGTAGACAGCGATGACGGCGAAAATGAGCTTGCCCCATTTCGAAATGTGATGAACGAGATGTACGCCCGGGACATCAGCCGCAAGGTGCGGTCTGCCCATCGTATCCGGGGCAATTCCGGCGAACCGCTGGGCCAGCCGCCCTACGGCTACAGGAAAGACCCGCTGAACAAAAAGCACTGGATCATTGACCCGGAGGCCGCTCAGGTGGTGCGGGACATTTTTCGTATGTGTCTGGAGGGTAAGGGCAACGACACCATTGCCCGCATTTTACAGGAAAATGGGATTCTCAACTGCACAGCGTACTGGCACGAAAAAGGCATCGGCAGGGGCGGCAAAAAGACGCAGCCAAACCCTTACCGATGGAAAAACAGCACCATTCGTAAAATCCTGACCCAGCAGGAATACTGCGGCGATGTGATCAATTTCAAGACCTACTCTAAATCCTTCAAGGATAAGACTCGCATCGATAACCCGGAAGAAAACTGGGTCATCTTCAAGGATGTTCACGAGCCGATTGTCGACCGGGACACCTTTGAGCAGGTACAAAAGAAGGTCATCAAGCGGACAAAGCGCCGTGCGCCGAAATCGGAGAATGGCGAAAAGAGCATCTTTTCTGATCTGCTGTACTGCGCCGACTGCGGTCACAAGCTGTGGTATCATGTCAACACCATCAATAAGAATATATGCTTTTTCTCCTGTTCCAATTATGTAAAAGATTACCGTGGCAGTTGCCCGACCCGGCACTATGTGCGGGCGGACGCTATCGAGCAGGTGGTAAAACTGGAGCTACAACGAATGGCGCAATTTCTGCGGGACGACGAGCCAATGTTCGCCGACCTTCTGGAACGCAAGTCCAACTGGGAAATCGCAGAGGAAAAGAAGCACCTTGAGGGAGAGCTGCAAAAGGCACGGATGCGAACAGAAACCGTGTCCCGACTCTACAAAAAGGCCTTTGAAAAGAATGCGGAAGGGCTTCTTTCCGACGAGGGCTTCCTGCAAATTACCCACGAATACGATGTAGAGCAGCTTGCCTTGAAAGCGAAGATCCCACAGCTCCGGGAGCAAATTGCGGAGGCGGAACGGCAAGCGGCCAATAAGGACAAGTTTATCGCTGCCATCCGAAAGTTTATGCAGATGGACGAGCTGACAGCACCGCTGCTGCGGGAGCTTATTGACCATATCGAGGTGTACGAAACGCAGGGCGTCGGAAAAAGTAGAACACAGCGCATCACAATTCACTACCGCTTTGTGGGGTACATCGACATCCCGGCAGCGCCTCTGACAAGCCATTATATCTCCGAAACAAGGCAGGGCGTGGCCGTGGAATATATCCCCGCATAACGAAGGAGAGCAGGCAAAATGCCTGCTCTCCAAAAGAAGCATAAAAAATCGAGTGTTCATAACATCAAATCCGTTATGAACACTCGATATGGTTGCGGAGGGAGGATTTGAACCTCCGACCTCCGGGTTATGAGCCCGACGAGCTACCGAGCTGCTCTACTCCGCGATATAAGGCACCTCTTTCGGGTGCCATATCATATTAGCACAGTTGAATGCCCCTGTCAAGGG
>ENA-OPCL01002575-OPCL01002575.1-human-gut-metagenome-genome-assembly--contig:-NODE-2575-length-11603-cov-2.845255_pt1 | contig 11603 bp, 8 predicted proteins | sample MGYA00241251_ERZ501482 | MGnify/ENA primary metagenome ERZ501482 (study PRJEB25962, sample SAMEA2042581) | human gut metagenome | biome: human gut; feature: human-associated habitat; material: faeces... | reverse complement strand
TTTGTACTCAGTTCTCCCCTGATAAATTCTGCAATCTGCTGTAAAACGGCTTCCAGCCGCTTTTATTTAACGTTCCCGTCAGCACAATCTCCATAACCGATGCTGGAAAATCCTTCTGCACTGCCGTCTGCTGTGGCAAATAGCCGACTTCATAGGCTGACAGTCCGTCCCCCGTTTCGATTGTTCCCGAAATGGGCTGTATCAGACGTAACAGTGTCTTCATCAGCGTACTTTTTCCAGCACCGTTTTCACCGATAATGCAAAGGTAGTCCCCTTTGTTTACCGTAAAATGTATATGCTCTGTCACTGCTTTTCCTTCATAGCCCAGTGCCAGATCTTCACATGTTATATAAGCCATAACTGCTCCTTTCCAGTGTGTATCTGCCGTCATAAATTCTCAATACACAGATTTTTTATCATCAATTTAATGCCGCCTTTAAGACCTCAAGATTTTTCTCCATTGCTGAAAGATACGTGTATCCGTCCGCTATCTGCTTTTTCGTGACAGACTGCATGGAATCCAGTGTCAGGATTTCGGCATTTTTATTTTTTGTATTTTCAATAACAGTCTTTGCCACCTGTTCTCCCGAATTTTCAATCACCAGCACTTTGGACAGTCCCAGTTCGTCGATTTTTCCGGATAAAAAAACGACCGTTTTAAAGCTTGCGGAGGTTTCCGAACTGCACCCCGCAAATGCCGCATAGTAATTAATTCCGTAATCGTCAACCAGATAGCGGAACGGAAACCTATCGCCAAACAGCACCGTGTCATGCTTTGCGCTTTGTACCGCCTGCGCATACTGCGTATCCAATTCGTTTAACCGGCTCTGATAAGTGCTTGCGTTTTCCCGGATTGCCTGTGCGTGTTCTGTATCTTTCCCGGCAAGAACATTTGCTAATTCTTCCACAATCTTTTCTGCATTTTTTACAGAAAGCCAGATGTGTTCATCATATTCAATTTCATCTTCGTGATGATGTTCTTCTTCGTGGTCATGACTGCCGTCATGTGCCTCGTCATGGTCATCGTCTTCCTCTGCATGGCTGTGGGTGTGTCCGTGGCTGTCGCCCTGCATACCCTCTACCAGTTCTTCCTCTTTTATGGAATCGCCCAGATAGTCCATGAGATTGACAACGGTCATATCGGGATTTACCGCTTCTTTTAATGCCGATGCCACCCAGTTTTCAGAAGTTCCGCCTGTGTATACCAGCACGTCACAGGAAGCCACTGCCGCAATATCCGCCGTGGACGGCTGGTAGCTGTGCATATCCACACCGTTGTCCGTCAGCAGTTTAATTTCAAATTCGTCACTATTCTCTCCTAATATCTGCCGCACCCAGTCGTACTGCGGAAATGTCGTGCATACCACTTTGATTTTATCCGAAGTCACAAAAGACGAGGGCAGTTTCCCACAGCCCGCCATTGTCGCGATAGACGTTATGCACAGCAGAAACGCACATATAACAGCGCCTTTTTCTTTTATTTTATTCATGATTCTTTTCATGACTGCCGCTCTCCATTTCCTTACATTCCCTACACATTCCGTACAGCACGGAACTGCTGCACTCCAGGGCAAATCCGTGATGTTCCTCAAGATGTGCCCGGATATCTTTCATAAATCCACATTCCAGATGAATCACCCGCCCACAGCGCACACACTGTAGATGCAGATGTTCGTGACATTCCGGGTGTCCGTCCGTATACTGATAGACCGCGTGTTCATCTTTGGCGGTCTTATATTTTAACAAAATGCCCTCTTCCGTCATCTTGTCGAGATTCCGGTAAATCGTTGCCAGATTGACCTGCTTGCCGTTCTCCTCTAAATAATGGTGAATATCCGCGGCACTGACAATCTGTTCTTTATGTGCCTCAAAAAAATCCATAATATAGCTTCTGCTTTTGGTTTTATAACCGTTCTGCATGATTTTCCCTCGATTCTTTTTTGTGCTATCCTCCATTCCACAGGCATTTTAATGCCTGCGGCACAATACTGCCAACAACAGGTGAAGCTTGCTGTTGCCAATTTGCAAATCATTTGCATTTTGGAATTGTAGCACATTCATTTCGTACTGTCAACAGATTTGCAAAACATTTGCAAATTCATTTCCTGGCAATAAAATATCCGGGACTTACAAAAACACGGACGCTTTCCTCGTCATTTTTTGTAAATCCCGGATTTAAAATTTCACGGATTTTAAATTGTATTTTTGCTCTTAACCTTTCACACCGCCGAGTGTAACGCCCCGTACAATAAATTTTGACAGGCACAGATAGACGATGATAACCGGTAAGATGGCACAGCCAAGCATCATATAGACCTTGCCCATATCAAACTTTAAGAAGTCGGCACTTCTTAACTGCGCAATCAGAATCGGAAGTGTCTTTTTACTGTCTTTGTTTAACAGCAGGGATGGAATAAAGTAATTATTCCATGATGACACGAATGTAAATATCGCCTGCACGGCAATTGCCGGTTTCATCAGCGGCAGTACAATCTGGTTAAAGATTCTGAATTCATGCGCTCCGTCAATCCGGGCTGCTTCAACCAGCTCCATCGGAAGCACGCTGTCCATATACTGCTTAATAAAGAAGAATACAACCGGTGATGCAATGGACGGTATAATCAGCGGAATAAATGAATTCATCAACCGCATGTTGCTCATCTGGTTAATAAAACCAAGTGCAGATACCTGTGTCGGCACCATCATGATGACCATAATAAAGGTAAATGCTGCTTTCTTAAACCTGAAATCATATGCGTGGATTGCATATGCCGTCAGTGCCGAAAAATATACGGAAAGCACTGCCGAACCGGAAGCTACCAGAAGGCTGTTGCACATTCCCTTTAAGACCGGAAGCTGTTTATCCTTCAACAGATTCGTCAGATTGACAAAAAATGACTTTCCCGGAATTAAAGAGAATCCTTTTTGTATATCCGGGTGGGACCTTGTCGTATTAATCAGCAGTACGTAAAAAGAAAACAGGCACAGTATAGAAATGATAATTAATACGATATAGCACAAAGTTCTCTGTATATTCAAGATGATTTTATCCTTTTTATCGGATTTCTTTTTGCTGACAGCGCTCATAATCTATACCCCCTTTGCCTTTTTAACTTTCTTTTCCCCTACGTTTACCATATCTTTGGTAACATACTTAAATACCGCAACACTCAGTATCGCCGTAATGATAAACAAAATCACGGATAACGCACCTGCCATGCCATAGTTCTTACTATATAAATGCTTATTCAGATACATAATAACCGTCATGCTCGTTCTGTCCGGATTACCGTTACCGTTTGTTAAAATCTGCGGAACATCAAACATCTGAATACCACCAATCAGCGACGTTACAAGGGTGTATGCCATAATCGGACGGATAATCGGAAGTGTAATGCGTCTGAATATCTGAATAGAATTCGCCCCGTCAATTCTTGCAGCTTCAAGAATACTGGTATCAATTCCCATAATACCTGCCATTAAAACAATGGTCGTATTACCAAACCACATGAGGAAATTCATCAGTGCAATCAGACCTCTCGCGCCTGCAACTTCCGAAAGAAACCGGTATGTAGGAAGTCCCATGGAATTCAGCAGGTTATTAATCGGGCCTACATCTGAAAATATGGTGTAAAACAGCATTGAAAATGCAGATGCCATAATCAGGTTCGGCATATAAATAACGGTCTTAAAGAATCCCGTACATTTCAATCTCAATCGCAAATCCGTAAACCAGGATGCAAGCAGCAGTGAGAAAAACATCTGCGGAATAAAGCCCATCATCCAGATAATAAACGTATTTTTCAAATAAATCGGCAATTCGCTGTTAAATAGTATTTCTTTATAATTCTGTAATCCTACAAACTTTGGTCCTATCTGCATAAGACCCACTCTGTAATTTTCAAAAAAGCTGTTATAGAAAGTGGAAATCAGCGGAAGCAGCTGAAAAATAAAATATACCAGAAAGAACGGTATCAAAAATATATATCCCCACTTTGCATAACTTACACATTTTGATCTTCTTTTTCTTTTCATGCCGCCCTCCATTTCCGGTAAACAAATGCACGCCCTGAAACCCGTTTCTTGAAACCAGCTTTATTCTGATAACAATTCAATGATTTCAAGGCGTGCCTGTCACCTTATACTGTCATGTTATTAATGTGTCAGATTCGGGTATTTCTCTGTTGCGGCCTTGTAGAAATTATCAAGTGCCTTGTCTTTTGTAACATTTCCGTCGAAGTAATCCTTCATTGCCTTCTGGAATTCTTCATTTAATCCCTGGTCATATGCTGAAATATTCTTCATATTAATCTTCGGTGCAGCTTCTGCAAAGAGTTTAATATGGTTCTGTCCGCCAAGGAAGTCTGACTTGAAATTGCTGTTTGCAAGTTCATTCATGCCGGAAATGGTATTGGTGTAATCCTGTGTATCTTTTGTAATCTGGACTTCTGTATCCTTATCGCAGGTCATTGTCTGCATAATTTCTTTAATCAGGTTCGGATTATCGGTTCCGGCTGCTGCACAAATCCATGTACCGCCCCAGTAGTAACTCTGTGGTCCCTGGCATACGGCATAATCCCCGTAAATACCATTGCCGACTTCTTCCTTACCGCCTTCTTTTACAGGTGTTTCCAATGCATTGCCAAGAAGTGTAAAGTTAATACCCCATGTTGAATAAAAGAATCCAAATACATTTCCTTTCGGACCCTGGTCAGCCTGCCATACATTGTCCCAAAGTGAAGACTTGTTGTTGTAGCCTTTTTCTGTAAAGGTCTTTGTCTGGTCAACCCATTTCATAATGTTGTCATCAATGACAATCTTATTATTGGAATCAACCCACGGTGCAGATACGTTGTTTGAGAATACTCTGTAGGCATCGTCATATCCGGAAAGCATCTTATAACCTTTTTCAGATGCCTTTTCAGCTACGGCATTAAACTTATCCCATGAAGAAAGCTGTGCCTGTACTGCATCCGGATCATCCGTGCCGAGAACATCTTTTGCAATGGAACGTCTGTATGCGAACAATCCCGGTGTTGCCTGCCATGTTGTACCTTTCTGTACGCCCTTTGAATCTGTTACGATATCTTTGGTGTACTGATACTGGTCAGCCAGTGCATCCTTTGAAAGTCCGATGTCATTGACAACGTCCAGTGTGTAATCACTGTCAACATATTTCAACGCATAATCGGCTTCAATCAGGAAAATATCAATCTTTTCATCTGCCGGTACGTCATTCTGTTTTAAAAGTGCTGCATCCAGTGCATTCTGGTATGCGTTGTTTTCATTCGGTGTAACCACGAAATTTACTTTTACATCTGACGGAAGCTTTCCGGACTTTTTAAAATATTCAAATCTGTCCTGAAATTCTGTATTCCAGCAGTAGATATTCAATACTTTTCCCTGTGCTGCCTCACTTGTATCAACCTTTGAAGCGGCCTGTTTTCCTCCCGAACCGCATCCTGCAAGTGTTGTCACTGCCATCATTCCCGCAAGCATTAAACTTGTAAATTTACCCTTCTTCATAATAATACCTCCTCAAAAACCCCTTTAGCTGATATCTCTGACAGTTTCACCCTCTATCAGAGTTCCTTCAACTATAACTCTTTTTACCAGTGTCGTCTTCGGACGTTCAATCGCCGCTATCAGTTCTTTGGCTGCCTTCTTTCCGATCTCCATCGTATCCTGCCGCAGTGTGGTAAGTTTCGGGCTTAACATCTGCGATAATTTAATACCGTCATATCCTACCGTCGAAATATCCCTCGGCACTTTTAAACCCCTTTTGCGGACTGCATTGAGTCCTCCGGTATTCGACAGGTCATCCGGATAAAATATGCAGGTCGGTGCATCTTTCATATCCAGCAGTTCATCTGTGAACTGTTCTGCTTTGACTGAATTCAGATACTCTGATGATTTCACGTATTCATCCGGTACCTCAATCCCCAATTCCTCAAGTGTCCTGTAAAATGATGTTAATCTCTGCTTTGTTACCTCCGAATCATCCTCTCCATGTATATAAGCAATCCTGCGATGTCCCATCTCATATACATACCGGACTAAATCTCTCATCCCCTTTACATTATCCGAGCTTACCGAAGTGCAGCTGTTAAATACGTAGTCAATCGTTACCGTGGGAATCGTTCCGTTGACAACTTCCTTCACTTCCTCACACTCAAAATCCGTACATGCAATAACAACTCCATCGAGATTACGATATTTACAATGTTCATAATAAGTCATTGTCTTGCTGTGCGTATTAATAAATGTAATATCGTATCCGCAGCTTTCTGCCTCGACTTTGACACCTTGAAGCACCGCTGAAAAATATTCATGCGTCAGACCGCTGTTTGCTTTGTCATTTAAAAGAACGCCAATATTATAGGAACGGTGTGTCTTTAATGCCCTCGCCGCCGAGTTCGGATAATATCCCATCTCATCTGCCGCTTTCTGAATCCGCTTTCTGGTTTCCTCGCTGATGTCACTATGATGGTTCAGCGCTTTACTGACCGTTGCAACAGATACTTTACATCTGTCTGCAATATCTCTCATAGATACCATAGTCACTTACCTCGTTTGTCTGAGCCGTTAATAGTTACTTAATCGTTTTCGTAAATTTAATATAGCATGTTATTATTTTAAATGCAACTCTTTTTTGACATTTTATAAAATTAGTGCATTTTGTATATACACTTTTGTGCATTTTGACTATTTTTCTGTTTTTCTCATTTCAACATTGCATTTTTCTTTTTATTAAAATATACTCAGCTTAGAGATAAATATGATTATTTTCTATCTGTTTTTCTGCATATACTAGTGTATAAGCCCGGCAGGCTTTTTATTTTCCGGCATTTCTTAATCGTTTTCGTTAAATGGCACGTATTTTTTCCGCCATAAAGTACCTGTAAACTTAACAAAAGGAGGTTTTCTATGAATTTTGGATATTTTGATGATACAAATAAAGAATATGTGATTACTACACCACAGACGCCGCTGCCATGGATTAATTATCTGGGCTGCGAAAGCTTCTTCCGCCTGATCAGCAACACCGGCGGCGGCTATGCTTTTTATAAAGATGCCAAACTGATGCGTCTTACCCGATACCGCTATAACAATGCACCGTTAGACAGCAACGGCCACTACTACTATATCAAAGACGGCAGCACCGTATGGAATCCTGGCTGGCAGCCGTCACAGACCGCACTGGATGCTTATGAATGCCGCCACGGTCTTGGATATACGATTTACAAAGGTATTAAAAATGAACTGGAAGCCTGTGTAACCGCACTCGTTCCAATCGGTGCCGACTGTGAATTAAACAAAATCAGCCTGAAAAATCTTTCTGACAGCAAAAAAAACATCAGTCTTTATTCTTATGTTGAATTCTGTCTGTGGAATGCCGTTGAAGATATGAATAATTTTCAGAAAAATTACAGCACCGGTGAAGTCGAAGTCGTAAAGGGCGACAGCCGCTCCTGCATTTATCACAAAACCGAATACCGTGAACGCCGCAATCACTATGCCGTCTATGCTGTAAATGCTGCGTGTGACGGATTTGATACCGCACGCGAGAGCTTTCTTGGTACATACGGCTCCCCTGCCGCACCACAGTCCGTTGGAAACGGCACTTCCTGCAATTCCGTTGCCGACGGCTGGCAGCCATGCGGTTCTTTCCGGCTGGATATTACGCTTGAACCGCACGAAAGCCGTGATTTCATCTTTATGCTCGGCTACATTGAAAATCCGGCAGATGATAAATGGGAAGCGCCACAGATTATCAACAAGAAAAAAGCAAATGAATTGATGGAACATTTTCTTTCTATCAAAGATTTTGACAATGCGCTGTTACGTTTAAAAGACTACTGGAGTCATCTGCTCTCCGGCTATACGCTCGAAGCCGACGATGAGAAACTCTGCCGCATGGTCAATATCTGGAACCAGTATCAGTGCATGGTTACTTTTAATATGTCCCGCTCCGCATCTTATTTTGAATCGGGTATCGGCAGAGGCATGGGATTTAGGGATTCCTGCCAGGATCTGCTTGGCTTTGTCCACTTAATCCCGGATAAAGCGCGCCAGCGTATTTTAGATATTGCTTCTACCCAGTTTGAAAACGGAAGTGCCTACCACCAGTACCAGCCGCTGACGAAAAAGGGCAACATGGACATCGGCTCCGGCTTCAACGATGACCCGCTGTGGCTGATTGCTGCCGTGTACGCCTATCTGGGCGAGACGGGCGACTACTCGATTCTGGACGAACCGGTGGACTTTGACAACGACCACAGCCTTGCACAGCCGCTGCTTGAGCATCTGCGCCGCAGCTTCGGCTATCTGCGCACCCACAAGGGTCCGCATGGTCTGCCGCTGATTGGCCGTGCTGACTGGAACGACTGCTTGAACCTGAACTGCTTCAGCAAGGAGCCGGGTGAAAGCTTCCAGACCACCGGCCCGAGCGAGGGTCCTGTAGCCGAGAGCGTGTTCATCGCCGGTATGTATGTCAAGTACGGCAACCAGTTTGCCGAAATTCTTGACAGCACCGCCCACACCGACGAAGCTGCCGCCGTGCGCGCCGAGGTTGCAGAGATGGAACATACCGTACTGACTGCCGGTTGGGACGGCAGCTGGTTCCGCCGCGCCTACGATGCCTTTGGCCATGTGATCGGCGGTGAGGAATGCGAGGAAGGCAAGATCTTCATCGAGCCGCAGGGTATGTGCGTCATGGCAGGCATCGGCGTAAACACCGGCGAAGCCGTGACCGCCCTGCAGAGCGTGAAAGACAAGCTGGACACGAAGTACGGCATTGTGCTGCTGCAGCCCGCCTACACGAAGTACCATCTCGAACTGGGCGAAATTTCCAGCTATCCCCCGGGATACAAGGAGAACGCAGGCATCTTCTGCCACAACAACCCATGGGTCAGCTGTGCCGAGACTGTAGTCGGCCATGGTGACCGCGCGTTTGAGATCTACAAAAAGACCTGCCCGGCATACATTGAGGACATCAGTGAGATTCACCGCACCGAGCCGTATGTCTACAGCCAGATGGTGGCTGGCCGCGACGCCGCCACCTTTGGCGAAGCAAAAAACAGCTGGCTGACCGGCACGGCTGCCTGGACCTTTGTGGATGTGAGCCAGTATATCCTGGGCATCCAGCCCACGCTGGCCGGGCTGAAGATCGATCCCTGCATCCCGCACGAGATGGACGGCTTTACCCTGCGCCGTGTCTGGCGCGGGGCAACCTATGAAATCGTTGTGGAGAACCCTGACCATCTGGAAAAGGGCGTCAAAGCCATGACCGTGGACGGCAAGCCTGTAAGCGGTAACATCCTTTCCCCTGTTCCCGCCGGCTCAACCGTAGAGGTCAAGATCGTCATGGGCTGACCGCCCGCCTTTTACCGCAAAGCAGCAGCCCGCAGTGGGCTGCTGCTTTTTCTGTACGGTCTTTATACACCGGCGTGCTGCTTCGCGAACCAGAAAACTCCCTTATCCTGCTGCGCGCGCAGCAGAATAAGGGAGTATTTTTTGTGTGCAGCCTGTCAGGTATGGTTATTCCGCGAGCATTTCTCTGCACCGATCGCAAGCACGACCATCAGCGCGCAGAGGGCATCTCTTAGAGGAAACAAACACATAGCGAGGGGCCATACCGTGCCTTTTCACAGATTTTTTCCGTTCGTTTCGGCCACCTTGGCGTACCAGGCAGCACTATCTTTGGGGGTTCGTTTGCCGGTTGCGTAATCGAGATAGATCAGACCAAAGCGCTCGTTATAGCCCTCGCTCCACTCAAAATTATCCAGCAGTGACCAGTGGAAATAGCCGCGCACATCCACGCCACTGTCAATCGCGCGGCGCAGCGCCAGAAGATAGCGGTGGGTGAAGTCAATGCGCGCAGGGTCATGCACCTTGCCGTCCAGATGGATGCTGTCGGTGCAGGAAAGGCCGTTCTCGGTGATGTAGATGGGCAGACCGTACCGCTCCCAGATAAAGCGTGTCCCCCACTCCATCGACTCCGGGGTGATGGGCCAGCCGATGGCTGTGCGCGGATGTCCTGCGGCCCGGGGGCAGAATTCCGGCTTGCCGTTTGCCCCGGCGCGCACCATGACGGAGTTGTAGATGTTCATCCCGATGAAATCCAGCCTGCCCAGCGGCAGAGCGTCCAGCTGCTCCTGCGGGATGGCATCCACCACACGCTGGGCCTGACCGCCCGCGATCACAGGCCAGCCGCGCCCGCACAGCGGATCAAGTGCCGGGGCATAGGTGAAGGTCCAGTCTCCGTCCGCCAGCGCAAAGGTTGCCTCGCGGGCCGCCGCAATATCGGCAGGGTCGTCTGTTGCCGGGGTGCAGATGCGCCCTGTCGGGGCCATGCCGACCCGGGCATCGGGGTCAGCCCTGCGGATCGCATTGGCCGCAAGGCAGTGGGCGTAGATCGTATTGTGCCACGCTGTAAACACCGAGCCGTCATCCAGACGGAAACCGGGTGCGTGTACACCGCTGCTGTAGCCCAGCCCCACGCTGCACTGCGGCTCATTGAGGGTAAAATAGTACCGCACCCGCCCCTTAAAGTGTGCGGCCACCGCGGCGGCATACCCGGCGAAGGCCTTTGCCGTATCATCATTCAACCAGCCGCCCTTGTCCTGCAGGGCTTGCGGCAGATCCCAGTGATAGAGCGTGACATAGGGCTCGATTCCTGCCGCAAGCAGCGCATCGACCAGCCGGTCATACCAGGCAAGACCTGCCGGATTGACTGGTCCCGTGCCCTGCGGGAAGATGCGCGGCCAGGCAATCGAGAACCGGTACGCCTTCAGGTGCATCTCTTTCAGCAGTGCAATATCCTCTGCCCAGCGGTGGTAGCTGTCGCAGGCGATGTCCCCTGTATCACCGTTCTTTGTTTTGCCCGGCGTATGGCTGAAGGTATCCCAGATGGACAGTCCCCTGCCATCCTCCTGCACTGCGCCCTCGACCTGATAGGCTGCGGTTGCCGCGCCCCAGACGAAATTTTCCGGAAATGACATCGTATATTCCTCCGTATTTTGTCGTTTGCTTTTTTTGCATAAACACCAAAAAAGGTGCAGCGCAAGCGCACTGCACCTCCGTAAGTGTTATTTTACCCTTTCACGCTGCCGAGCGCAATACCGCGGACAATGTATTTGGAAAGAATCAGATAGACTAACACGGCTCTCTGAAAACGCCATGACTATATTCTTGTTTTTTCTTGCCATTTAAGAAGGTGCGTTACCCCGTTCCCGGAAAAAAGAGCATCGCCGTGATGACCACGCGCGTGGAGGAAGGGGAATAATAGCAGCACTTTGGAAAGTGAATCAGAACGGATTCACTTTTTCGAGTCAAGATTTTTGGATGAATCTAAACTGATTCACTCTGGAGTATATGTGAATTTGTATGCGTATCCGCTTTGATTACTCCCGCTTTGAGCGGGAACATGTTTTGCTAGCATAGCGTTTGGATATCCACAAACGCATTTCTGGGGGTGTCCCCCAGACCCCGGCACAGTTCTTGCGTGACGATAGTGACGCTGATGACGCTTGTGACGCTGTTTTGGGGATATCCCTATACCATATCCCGGATTCAGCGTCATTAGCGTCATCTGCGTCATT
>ENA-OPCL01002564-OPCL01002564.1-human-gut-metagenome-genome-assembly--contig:-NODE-2564-length-11662-cov-1.823813_pt1 | contig 11662 bp, 7 predicted proteins | sample MGYA00241251_ERZ501482 | MGnify/ENA primary metagenome ERZ501482 (study PRJEB25962, sample SAMEA2042581) | human gut metagenome | biome: human gut; feature: human-associated habitat; material: faeces... | reverse complement strand
GACCATCCACTCGCTGAACAACAACCTGCGACTCTACGAGATGCCGATCCAGTACCGCGACAGGCCCGAAGGCTCCGTATCCAAGCTGGACACCGTAGGCGACGGCATCAGGGTCATGAGCACCATCTTCCGCATGATCCGCGAATACAAGCCCCTCCCCTTCTTCGGCGGACTGGGCCTAATCATCGGCATCGTCGGCATTGTGCTCTGCGGCACCGTCACCTTCGAATTCGCCAAGACCGGCGTGGTCACCCACTTCCCCACGCTGATCGGCGCGGTGATGCTGGTCATCGCTGGTCTTCTGCTCATCATCGCCGGCATTATCCTGGATGTCATGGCCAAGAATGACCGCAAAACCTTCGTCCTCGACACCAACAAAATCGCATACAACAAGAGGCACTGACAGCGACGTACTAAAAGATGGGGGCGCAACCGTGAGTCGCACCCCCATCTTTTAGTGTCAGCCCAAACCGCAAAATATGAAGGTAGGTAAATCATTTACCTGGTATCTGCCATGCTTTCTTGAACGTCAACAATGACACCCCCACTCATCTTCAGCTGGTTCGACCACACACTCAATACGCGCACCAACCTCAAGCGCATAATCGGTATCCGTCCACATACGACAAGCCGATTGAATCGATATACCGTTCTCCCTCCCCTACCATTAAGCATCCTTTCGGAGTCCCTCATTATCCTTTTCCAGCCACAGGTACCACAAATCTCTCATACCTTGGATAAGCAAGGATATTTCCCCTCTGATTTGGCACGCATCAAAATGCCTTTCCAGTGGGAGGATTCGCGCATGCTGTACGGGCTACAGATGATTGACATGGCTCTTTTCATGTGTGGACGTGCGAGCGGCATCGATAGCGCCAAGAAATTAAATGACGGAGACAAAGCCGTGCTAAAAATCGTTGATGTTATTCGCCCTCCATCATAAATGTGGACACGGGTTCAAGGCTTCTCATCAGATGAAGTCATGCTCATCAAACCTACTTACGCAACATCCAACGCTGGGCATTAGTACCGTTGCTGGAATAGAACTGAACGTTGACACCATTAATGGTGGAACCGTTCTCCAAATCATACGTCTAGGACCCTTCCAGAACTGCCTTCAAATATCGCTCAATCACCACCAACACCTCATATATAGTGGGACATATGTCTGATGCTTCCGATGCCTCTGATGCTGTTTCTGCTCCTTCGACCGTGTTCTCGCGAGTAGCGGCGAGCGCTGCGTGGAAGCGGCTGAACCGTTTGATGCCGGCCTTGGCATGTCGAAATTCACGTTCACCCCGCTTCTGCTGCTGGGATTCCTGGCTTTGATACCGTGGCATAGCGCCGTATCCGAATCTACAGCCGTACCTTCCGTAGCAGACGCTGCACGGGCTTAAGCACCACGGTATCGGCAATCACCGCAAATAGCAGCGCCGCCAGCAACGTAGCGCCAAACATCAGCACACTGATACCCGCATACGACCATCCGTTCGTCGGCGTGGGCATCCTCGGGCCAATCAGCACCTTGGACAGCGGCGAGTGCACCAAGTAAATCGTGTAGGAATATCCAGCCAGCCAGATAATCGCCTTACGCACCCGCGCCGACGTAATGTGCACGTCGTACCGGAAGAACAGGAACGTCGCCATTACCACCATCGCGAACGCAACCGTGACCGTGCGGCCAACCTGCATCTGCTGGCCGGCGAACAGATATGGCGTGGCAACGGTCCAAGCCAAGGCGAATGGTGCCAACGCATACACGCCGTGCCGTATACGCGCGGACGGCGGATAGTATTCCAACACGAATCCCAACAGGTAGTAGATCAGCAGTCCACGCCAAGGGAATGACTGCAGGAACGTCAACGGATATCCGGCAAGATCGCATATATGCTCGGCAGCGGCCACGGCGGCGGCCAGCCCGACCAGCAACCAGGCTCCCGATCGGCCTATCGTACGCATCATCGCGGCCAGGAACGGCGTTGCCAGCACAAACCCGGCAAGCATGAACACGAACCAATAGACGGAATCGTCATACCCGGAGAACAGATCGAACAACGTTCCAGACACAGCGCCGCCAACCGAACGATGATCAATCACCAGGTAGGCAACGAATCCCATGCCACCCGCATACAGCAGATACGGCACAATCAGCGAGACAAAGCGTTTGTAGTAGTAGCGCGCGTACGGCGCGAGGCTACCGGGATCGGCTTGGCCCGCACCGCCGCCTGCCCGGGCATCAGAGCCAGAGCCCGGCAGACGGCCCGCTGAGTGGGTGCTCACCGGCCGGTCGGCATCGAATGTCAGGTTGAACCGGCCCGATACCATAATGAACAGCGGATTGCAGACCATGAACAGCGCGAACAGCACGGATCGCGTCACTTCCGCGCTGCCGGCGAGGGTCATCTTGACGGGCATGTAGTTGTTGATCACGTGGACGCCGATGACCAGACACATCGCCACCACGCGCAGCAGATCGTAGTTCGCGTCGCGCGGCTTGCCGGCGACGCCGGAAACGGAATCGGGCATGGTCATCACATGGATCCCGCCAGGGACTTCAGATCGACCGGGCAGTTGATCTGGCTCTTCAACTTGTCCAAGGCGTCCAGGCCGGCCGAGGGATCGGAGGACGCGTCCTTATGCGCGTCGTTCTTGCCGCCGTCCGCGCCGCCGTTCGCACCATCGGCACCGTTCGCACCATCGGCGCCGTTCGTATCCGCCGTGCACTCATCGGTCACATTACCGTTGGAGCCCGTCTCGACGCCATCCGCATTCACCACCGGCGTGGTTACCACGTTCAGTGGATGTGTGGCATCGCTGCTGACCCGAACGGTATAAGCAATCGTCAATTCTTTTCCGGGCTCGATCCACTGCTGGTTGAACATAATGTACTGACGGTCATACAGGCTCGCGGTGTTGGTACCCCATGAATCTATATCAGCCTGCACAGCGGTGATCTCGCCACCGTACGGAGCGGTAAGCACCACGCGGTACAACATGCCGCCGAGCACTGGATTCTCCGAGCCGCCATTAACGAAATCAGGCAACGATTCGGCCTTAGCCTTAGTCAGCGTGTTCTTCATGGTGAAGGTGACCGTGTATTCGTCACCGAGCTGATCTTCCGTAAACTGACCCAGATGCGTGTTACGCACGGCTGTCGTGATGCGCTTATCCAGCACGCCAGAATACAGGGCGTTCTGGCTGGCCGAGGCGTCGCCGCAGGTTTTTGTGACCGTGGTGGAGGTCTTCAGATACCAATCCTGCTTGCCTTGCTGCAGCTCCGAAAGATAGATGCCGGCTTCGGGCACCTGACTGTCAGCAGACAACTCGCCACTGGCCTTATCGTCGATAAGTCCGGTGGCAATCAGCGCCTCCTGCTCATCCGGATCAGCCATCCATAGCTTGAAATGACCGCTAGCGCTGGTATCTCTAATTGCCTTCAACAGCGGGGATGCGGTAGAGGCATTCGCGTTGCCAAGCACATGGTTCATAATTGCTTGAGCCGCTTCGGAAACGAAGTTGTTCTGCTGCTCGAAGTCCGGGTAATCCGTGTACAGGTCTGAAGCGAAGAACGGCACCGTGGTGGTGCTATCCAGCACTCGGCCGTCCGAAAGCTTGACCTCGCCTGTGGCTCCCAGCAATGCCTGGAGAAATACGGGATCGAGTGACAATACACCCGCTACGTTCTCGTCTTCGTTGCCTTTCTGATACAGCCACATGTATTTGTTCATCTGTGCCACACGCTGGAATTCGGGGTCGATGGTCGTGGTGGCCGGGTACTGGTCAAAAGTGCCACCAAATACCTGGCGCTCCTTCAGCACCGTATCATCCATTGGCTCCTCAGGAATGTCCCAACCAGAAGTGGTGGCGAAATCACCGATGGTAATCGTGCCCTTATCTGCCGTGATTGCGGCGATGGTGCCTACCATGCCGCCCGCCGAACGTAGCTCGGCCGGGTTCTGCACCATCACCAAATACGTGCGCTTGCCGTCCTCGCCAAGCAGTTGCGGTAGCAAGTTAATGAGGCCATCGTATTCGCCGAGCATCGAATCCACGGTCTTGAGCGCAGCCTTTTCGGTTTCGAGCACGGTGGCCACCTTGGCGGCGCTCGGAGTCGGCACCTTGTTGAGCTTGGTGAGCTGCTGCGAGATATCCTTATGCGCCTGCTTGACGATATCCGGCATATCCATCAGGGCGCTGACGTCCACCGAGCCATTCTTCAGGGAGAAGCCCTGCAATCGTTTGGACAGGTTCAGCAGATCAGTGAACGGACCGTTGACCAGCGTATCCACGGAAGCCAGCATTTCGCGGGCGGCGGTGATGTCGCTTCCGAATCGCGAATGGTCGCGGAAGAAGTCCCACTGTGGGCCGTTCAGCTCCGCATTGAGATCATTGGTGGCATTGACCAGCTCTTGGGAGATGTCCGACAGACTCTTATCGCTGCCACAGCCAAGTGCCGAATTGGCCAGACTTTCGGCGGATGTCAGCACGCGCTGCGCATCCGTGGCCATTCTCGAGACGGATGCCGCGTAGAGCGTGCCCACACAGGTGACGCTGGCCAGCAACGTCAGCAGCAGTACAACCACCACTCGCGCCCATATCGGCGTACGGCTGATCAGCGAACGGCCGTTACCACCCACGTGCTGGGGAGTCTTCAGGTTTACGGGACCCGTCTGCTGATTCACAGCGCTATTCGTAGATGCGGAGCGATTGAATTTTCCGTTACCGGCATGACGTCTTCTCCTACGCCCCACAGCCTTATGGCTCGAATGCCCTGAAGTGAATCGCATACTTACCCTGCCCGAAAATCTGCTCAGCTCATACTCTTATCCAGCGGCGCGAGGCCACGCTTCCGGATGCCGGACTCCGGGCAAATCCGGAATCGCAGACATGCCGGAGCACACGTGACGCCACGCATATCTCATGCCAGTGTACCGATGCCACCGAAATAGACCGAGGATTTATCCCATACTGGGTGCAAATCCCCGCATGACCACCACATCGCTGTCAGAATGTTCTCAGACTTCATTGAGGGGTATAACAGTATTGCGCAAGAAAACGGTCACTAAACGCAACAATAGTTAGAGCCGTATTGATTTGTTCGGCTTAGGAGAACGGGAGAGGTAATTACATGTTCGTCCTCAGCAACGCCTGGCGGGCCCTGACACGTTCTAAAGGACGTACGGCCCTGACCGCGTTCATCACCTTGGCGGTCACCTTCGGCACAGTCGCCGGACTGGCCATCATCCAAGAAGATACCAACGCACACACCACCGCGTACGATCAGCAGAAGGCCACGTTGGCCATTCGCCCGACTGCGGCTACGTGGAAGAAGGTCTCCGCTACGGACTCGGCTTCCACCAAGCATTACATGACGTGGACCTCATACACCGAATACGCCACGCTCGTCCAGTCGGCCACCAACTCGTTGAACTTCACGGTTACCGAAACCGTGCCGGCCCGCGTGAGCGGTGATTTGAAGGCCCTGGACGGCGGATCGCTGGGCTCGGCCTCCGATGACGAGACCGGCGGCCAGCTCATTTGGCGAGCCTTCTGGACCAAGGATTCCGCCAAGGCCAGCGACCTCGGCACCTTCGAAATCGTGGACGGCAAGGACCTGAGCTACAACAACCAGTCCTCCAACCCGAACACCACCGGCGCACTGGTCTCTGAAGCGTTTGCCTCCGCCAACAACCTGAAGGTGGGCGATACGCTCAAGGTGGCGGCCGCCTCGGACGCCAAGACCACGGCCAAACTCAAGGTGCGCGGCATCTACAAGTACACATCCGAATCCGCCGTCGCCAATCCGGTGACGGCCGCCCGCAACCGCGAGAACGCGATTTTCACCAACTATCAGACCTTCGCCAAGGCCGGACTCGACCCACAGTCCACCGACAAGACCGTCTCCGGCTGGGCAGTCCCGGATCTGGACGTGGTGTTCGACGCCGGTGATTCCGCTACATACAAGTCCTTGGTATCCACCCTCAAGAAGTCCAAGCTGCCCGCCAAGGGTTACGAGTTCTCTTCCCCTTCGCTGGAATCCTACAACGCTTCTCTGGAGCCGCTGGATACGCTATCCTCGCGCGCGAAGACCGGCACCATTGTGTTGGTTGCCGTGGGCGGCGTGCTGTTGCTCATCCTCGTGCTGTCGGGCGTGTGGGCGTCCAAGCGTGACGACGAGATCGGCATGGCACTGGTGTCCGGCGTCACTCGCGGGCGTTTGGGATGGCAGTTCATGCTGGAAGTGTTCATCGTCACCCTGCCCTTCTACGTGATTGGTCTGGTCGGAGGCGCGTTCGCCGCCAATCCGATCGGATCTGCCCTGGCATCCGGCCATGCCACCCCGGTGACATCGGGCCTGATTTGGACCATGGTCTGGTATGGACTGGGTTCAATCCTGATCCTGGCGATTCTTGCCGCCCTGCGCCTTGCGTTCTTCAGCGCGAACAAGCTGTTTGCCGCCGATGGCGACTGGGGCACCGTGAGCGAGACCAACAAGACGACCACCACAACCGACGATGCGGAGGCACAGGCATGAGCGACAGGAACAACGATCAGGAACTCGAGAAGACCACTGACGCAACGGCTGACGAAGTGACTTCTGAGACTGAGACGAACGACGCCATTGAATCCGTTCCAGCTGACTCCATGCAGTTCAGCGTGACCTTCGATGACGTTGATGACGAAGGCACTGTTGACGATGGTATTTACAGCGCACTGGCATCTGCCGAGACCGGAGAAACCGACGAGACCAGCGAGGCCGAAGCAGACGCCATCGCTTCGGCCAACGCATCCGCCGAAGTGACCGAGCGCAATGCCGCCCGCGTCAACGAAACACTCCGACTGGCCAAAACCGATCACAAAGACGCATTGGCCGAGCATGCGGAGCCTCAGGGCAAAGCGTCCGAACCCACCATGACGCTGGCCTCGCGTATCGATCGCGTGTTGGTGGGCGGCGGTTCTGACGACATTCTGCTCAAGACCTACCCGACCTTCGCCCTGAACAAGGTGACGGTCGCCGGACCCAAGGGCAAGGTCAACATCCTCGATGGCGCGAATTTCTTCTGCTATTCCGGACACGCATACGCGCTGCTGATCAGCGACGACCCCGATTCGGGCATCACCGCCGACGCCAAGCGTCGCGCGCTGATGGGCGTGATGAGCGGTTTGACCACGCCGGCGTCTGGCACGGTGATGAACAAGAGCGCCAACATTGTTGAGCTCGAGCCCGTGGAACTGCGCGGCCACCGTCTGGGCATCGTACCGCAGCTGCACGCCGTGCAGCCGAAGCTCGACGCCGAACAAAACGTGCTGTACGCCATGAATGCGTCCAACCGCAACTTCCTGAAGCCCAAGCCGGTGATCGCCCGCGAACTGCTGGCCAAGGTCGGCTTCTCTGAGGCCACCAGCGGCGTGGCTGTCGGCACATTGCCTTTGGTGCAGCAGCGTTTGGTGGCCATCGCCCGTGCAATCAGCACCGAAGCCGAAGTGCTGATCCTCGACGAGCCGACACGAGGGCTGAACGCGGATGACGAGGTGACCGTGTTCACCGCGCTGGCCAAGCTGGCGCACACCGGTGACCCGAAGCACTGCGTTATCGTGCTCACTGCGTCGCGCGAGATCGCCGAAGCAGCCGACACACTCTTCGAAATCTGATGTTCAGACCATAGAACCCCTGTGATTCGTATTGCCGAATCACAGGGGTTTTTCAATGATGCGGCTCATTGCCGCGCTAATCTGAGGATAAATCTGACCGTACGAGGCGAAACCTGATAATTATGACCGGATATATTCCCACACTGGAGCAGATCGACGAATTGCACCGCAAAATCGCGCCGTCCAAGGCGGCGTACGAGCTGGTGCACACGCATTGCGTGATTGTAGCGACCATCGGCTGCCAGATCGTGCGCCGGCAGAACGCGCTGTTCACGCGCCGCTGCACATTACCGAAGGACGCGGAGGTACCGCCCACCGCCGGCGGCCATGTGCCGCCGCGTCTGCTCGACGAGCATTTGGTACTCATCGGCGGACTGCTGCATGACATCGGCACCTACCGCGTGTTCAAGCATGACGGCTCTGACGGCGAACCGCTCAAATTCAGCAAGAAACGCTACATTCTGCACGGTCTTAAGGGCTACGAGTATCTGCTCGACGAGGGCGTGGACGAGTCCATCGCCCAGTTCTGCCGCAACCATACCGGCGTGGGACTTACGCGCGAGGATGTGGTGCGCCAGGAGCTGCCGTTGCCACCAGCCGACTATGTGCCGATGAATCTCGAGCAGGAAGTGGTGATGTACGCCGACAAGTTCCATAGCAAGTCAGTGCCGCCGAAGTTCCTGCAGGTCGAGGCGTATACGGCCCGAGCCGAGCGATTTGGCGGAGAGAACAAACAGCGATGGCTGGATCTGGTGGCCAAGTATGGCGTGCCGGATATTCCGGCGTTGGCGGAGAAGTATGGGATGCGGATGATTTGAGGCTCTAGGGGTCTCTCCCCCAAGTCAGCCTGTCGGCTGACAGCCCCCTCGTCAGAGGGGGCTTATGAAGCTATTTCAGATGGAACGGAGACGGTAGGTGCCGTTGCGGTTGGAGGCGATGATCATCTGGTCGTTCTCCAGCACGTTCCAGCCTTCCTGCTTGTAGCCGGAAGAGGAGACCACCACACCGGCGGAGTCGCCGTTGTCGTCGCGCAGCTCACGGTAGCGCATCACACGGTAGTCGGCGGCCTGCTCGCCACGGCCGTACTCATCGTAGATTTCCACGATGCGCGGGCTGGTCTTCTCACGACCGGCGGCGCACAGGGCGATGAGCTGGTCCTCGGACTGAATCATGCAGTTGTAGCTGGACTTCGGGTAGGCTTGGCGCAGTTCGCGCACGGCCTGGGCCACGGCCTCGTCGAGCGAGAAGCCGAAGCCGATGTATTCCAGAATCACCGCGAAGAAGATGGCGGAGTCGGAACGGCCGCCGGTCGACAGGAACGCACCCTGATTGATCGGGTACGCACGGTTGAGCACGATGTTGATGCCGCGGTCGTCGGAGATGTCGCCGTTGTGGATGAAGCTCAGCCCGTTCGCGAAGAACGGCTGCTGGTTCTCCAGAATCAGCGGCAGGTTGGAGCTGGCGAGACGTAGGTGCCACAGGCCACCGCGTGCGGGGTCGTCCGCAAAGTCACGGGAAATCGGGTCATGGCGGGCGGCCAGTGTGCTCTTGTACAGTTTCGTGCCGGTCTCGGGCTTGCGTACCTCGCCGGCGGCAAACGGCAGCTCAGTGGGGTTCGACAGCAACGCGACACCCCAACCGTCATTGTGGATCTCGCTGAGATCCCGGAAATCCGTCACCTCGTGCATGCCCAGGACGTCGTTGAGGCTCAGGTTGAATCCCGATGTCGCGTATCCCAGTAATCTGCACATGCTTGGTACTGTATCGTGCCGCGGCGGCTGACAAGCGGGCGTGGCTATAGGAGTTCCTTATAGCGTGCGCACGGCCGCGATGCGCATGCGGTCCGGCACCCGGCAGACACATGCCGATACGACCAATACGGCCACACAAACGGCCGATTGACGGGCAAGCGTCATCATCAGGGGAAACTGCCAGAAGAACAAGCGTCCACCTGCCCGCTCGCCAATCGCACAACAGACGAACAGGTATGAGGCAGGTGCCGCCGCGCCAACTCTCAGTCCGCACAGGCGGCCACATATCACCCCGAAGCAGCCAAGTCCGCCCACAGATAGCGCCTGCGCGACCCCGGCCGTGCCATATACCGGTATCATCACCGCACCCAGTGCCATCATTCCCGCAATCAACACCAGCAACGCCGCACGATCCATCAGCCACGTATTCCTGACGGCAGCCACATCAGCCGCAGACATGCCAGGCAGCGACCACGCAATCATCGTCGCAGGCACAAGCGCCGCCAACGTCGCAAGAGGCAGACTCACGCCGGAACCGACCAGCGCAGGCAATCCAACCGTCATGGACGCCAATGGCAGCGTAACAAGCTGCGCGGCCAAACACAGTATCGGCAGCTGGGCCATCCTCGCCGTCTTCATGCAAGCCGGCAGCGTTCGTCATCCATAATTCAGCGACCTGATAATCACGTGCCTGCGTGTCCAATATCTCGCATCTGTTCTGTGTGGTGTCATACGTCAGCAGACCGGACAGCAGGTACGAGGCAATCTCATCGCCGGACAACTGTTCACTGTCTTCAGCGCTGAACAGCCATGCAGTATGATCCGCCGGGGATTCGGACAACTTGGCAGGCGTCACATATCCATTTCGACCAAGTTTCCCGGACAAGTCGGCAGCCGGCTGAAAGAATCTCGACATGGCATTACGATGTTCCGGCCAAACGCAGACCGTGATGCCATCTCGCCGGTCACAGACAGTAGAGGTCGTCCTTGCGATAACCGGATATGCGCCGAACGGCAGTACCAGCGGGACGACTACCGCGACGGTGGCGCATAGAGCGACTATTGCGCAGACGGAACAGCCGGCAACGGTCCTGTCATGGCTGCGCCATCCGACGACCATCGCCCGTACTGAGGCGGTTGCTGGCGCAAATACGCGGCACCCAGGCCGTAACGCATGGGCGGTTTGCCTCCGCAGTCCATCAGTCCATCAGGAGCGCACGCGAGCCGGCAGTGCGGCCCGTGTGCGTCTACTGCTTAGCGAGTTTCGCCGAATCGTCGACCTTCACGGCATCATTTTTCGTCGCGTCGACCTTCGCGCCTCCCTTGGCATCTGCGGCTGCAGACTTCGCAGCGCCGTCCTTCGCAGCGGTGGCCTTCTGCGCCGAGCCCGCAGGCTTCGTCTTGCTTCCGTCCCTCGCCGCGGACGCAGCCTTCGTGCTGCCCGAGCCACCGTTCTTCGCGGTCGGTTTCGCAGCCGGCCGTTCTTCCGGTTTGCTGACGGTCACGATCTCGTTGACGCGCGGCGTGCGCGAACGCAACGCGACGCGCTTCAGACGCGGCGGTCGGCGAGTGGAGATGAACAGCGGCTGAACCTCGACCAACGGGTTGAACGGCGCCAGGCCGAACCATTTGATCGGGGAGCCGGCGACGTGACGAATCGCGTACTTGGCCCGCAACGACATCGCGCCTCGCGTGGAGATCTTGGATTCCGGCATCAGGTCCTTGTGAATCAGCACGTAACGGATGGTGCCGATCTCCGGGTCGGCGTCCACCTTCGGGTAGACGGACTTCTGCTGCGGCAGGTCACCGGAATCCGACAGGTCGTGCATGATCTGGTGCAGGTACACCGGAATAGACTGCGACACCTTGAATCCCAGACGGATACGCACTCGGAACAGGTAGCTCGTGCCGAAATTCTGCACGGAGTACTCGCGCGTGAACGGTTCGTCGGTGGTCTGCACCGACACCGCCCACCACGCACGGGCGCGCTTGGGATGATCCGCGAAGATCGAGAAGAAGATGTCCGTATCCAGTCGTCGCATATCCGAATCGCTGGTCAGATACACGATGTTGTCGGCGAAATACGGGATGCGGAAGTCGCCGTGCAGGCGGTCAAGCGCCGGCAGGAAGTCCTTCGGCATCATGTGGCGGCGCTGCGCGCGTTCCAGACGCGTGCCCTCGTTCCACGTGTACATGATGAACAGGATCGCCAACGTCAGCAGCATCGTGAACCAGCCGCCGTGCAGGAACTTGGCCAT
>ENA-OPCL01002557-OPCL01002557.1-human-gut-metagenome-genome-assembly--contig:-NODE-2557-length-11673-cov-3.635824_pt1 | contig 11673 bp, 15 predicted proteins | sample MGYA00241251_ERZ501482 | MGnify/ENA primary metagenome ERZ501482 (study PRJEB25962, sample SAMEA2042581) | human gut metagenome | biome: human gut; feature: human-associated habitat; material: faeces... | reverse complement strand
GAGCACATTTTTTGTGTTCTCCTCAAAGCCGTCATTTCTTAACTTAATGACATTGCAACGATGCCATCTTTTTTTGTGGAATAAAGGACACAAAAAGCGGACAAGAACATTTTATAATTTTTAAGAATAGAAAAAGAGAGGTAAAACAATGAAATATCAATTAATAAAAGGAGAAGAATTCAGACAAAGCGTAGTAGTAATTAATGAATATGATGACAATTTCAGCGATGCTTTTATTACTAAACTAAGTTTTACAGATGAGGTGGCACCGAAAGGTGTGAAAGTAACGGATCTATCCAACGATAAAGATGGAAGTGTAGTTGGATGGAAAGAAGATGGTGTATATAAAGTAAGTACGCAGACCAAAGAGCAGAAAGTTATATTTAATGAAGACTGCAAATGTATGTTTAAAAATGGATATTTTGGCGAAGAGTATAGAACATTTAAAGAAATAGATTTTGCAATGATTGATACGAGCAATGTGGTAGATATGAGTGAAATGTTTTCTGGGTGCGAAGAATTAGAAAAATTGGATTTAAGCAACTTCGATACATCACAAATTACTGAGATGGTGGAAATGTTTTATGACTGTTGTGGTCTTATTTCACTCCATTTGAATAACTTTGATACATCAAAAGTAGAAAACATGAGTAAAATGTTTTCATGTTGTAAAATTTTGAAAGAACTCAATTTAAGTAACTTTGACACTTCAAATGTAAAGGATATGTCAGAAATGTTTGCATGGTGTGGAAATCTAAAAGAGTTGGATTTGAGTAACTTTGATACATCAAATGTAAAGGATATGGCAGCAATGTTTTGGGAGTGTATTCACTTAGAAAAGTTAGATTTAAGCCATTTTAATACGAATCGAGTTGTGAATATGCAGAAAATGTTTGGTGAGTGCGAAAATCTTAGAAGTATAGATTTAAGTAGCTTTGATACTTCCAAAGTGAAGAATATGGAATCTATGTTTACTGTATGTGGAAATCTAGAAAGTCTAGATTTAAGTCGTTTTGATACATCCAAAGTTGCAGATATGAGTGAAATGTTTGCAGATTGCCAAAAATTAAAAGGATTGTATTTGAATAACTTTGACACTTCAAATGTAAAGAGTATGTATGGTATGTTTGCTGGATGTAAAAGACTTAAAGTGTTAGATTTAAGTTACTTTAGCACATCTAAAGTGACAAATATGAGAAGTATGTTTGATGAATGCTTAGATTTAACAAATTTAGACTTAAGTGACTTTGATACAAAGAATGTTATTTATATGGATAAAATGTTTTATGAATGTGAAAATCTGCAAAAACTTGATTTAAGCAGTTTTGATACTTCCAATGTGGAAGATATGTCTTATATGTTTTCATTTTGTAAAAATCTTAGAAGTTTGGATTTAAGTCATTTTGATACAACAAAGGTGACATACACGCCTGATATATTTTCTGATTGTGATGATTTAATCGACAAAACACATTTCCCAAGTATACAAGGTATGTTTTATGAAACTAATAAATTAACAAGAGAAGGTTTGAACATACTTGATGAATGTATATTATCTAAGTTTAAAGAAACAAAAAATGGAGAAAGTAAAAAATCATTAATTTATGAAAATGTAAATCCAAAAAATCTAAAAATGAAAGACAGTAAGACAAAAGAAGATAAGGAAAATAGTTTTCATTCACTTGATGATTCTGATAATGACATCCCATTTTAAAACTATGAATAAAATTTCAGATTATACGACATAAGGTAGATGCAAAGCATCTGCTTTTTTTATGGGGCAGGGAAACTGTGAAGCAGTGCTGATCTTGGTTTAAACATAGATGTGTGGTGTGTGGTAAAGTTGGCTTGATGAAGAAGGTGGCAACTATGCCATCTTTTTTTTGTAATATGAAAATAAAAAAAGGACAAATATAAGATTTAATAATATATAGAAATATTGTATGCATCTTGTACTTTGTACATTGAATGCAAAAAAAATGGAATAAATGGATTGAAAATCAAAAAAGTAAAAGAGGTGAATGAAAATGGGAATGAAATCAAAAAGAGAAATAATTAAATTAGACGATACATATAGTCTCTTGTATTATGCACATCAATGGATGCTTTTAAAAAAGAAATCTAAAAAGGACTATGTATCAAACGATGAGGACAATGATGGAGAATTATTAGATACCGAAATAGAAGTTTCGGATTCTACAAGAAAGCAATATAAATGTATTGGATATTTTCCAAAGATAGATCATGCTTTGAAAAAGTACTCGACTGTATTGCTTGAAGATGCAGCTAACAATGGAACAATTAATGATTTAATAAGTGTTAAACTAGTTATAGACAGTATTCAAAAAATGATGAAGCAAATTGATGAATCATATATGTGTAATAATTTTTCTGATGATAGCAAAAGAATCGTCCAAGAAAGAAAAACAGAGCTTGCAGACACTACTAAAAAAAATGGATGAATAATAAAAACGAAAAATTATTAAAGGAGATGAAAATATGAATCCGTATCCACCTGTACATACAGGAAATGAACAAATAGATCATTTCAACACAGAAATGTATCAAATGCAAAATTATTATGAAAGCCAAAGAATGCAGAACGAAATTCAACAACAGAATATGGAGACACAGAATGCTTTGAGACGAATAAGGAATAGTCAAAATGCTATTTGTCATACAAACAGAGAAAGAAGTAATAAAACAACAATTGTAAATGATACTGTTGGTTCCGCTCTTGTAAAAGGCATTATAAGTATTTTATGCTTACTTATAGTTTTGTTTTTTCTGGATAAATGGCAAGTCCCTCAATCCTTTATTCGGCAAATCCAAAAAGGAGTCATGGAGAGTGAGACTATTGATACTGAGCATGTGGATTTAAATGATGTAGACGTGGGTTATTAAAAAACGAGGCATACTAATGAAGAAATGGAGGAACTAAAATGTATCAAAAGAAATTAAGTAAAATGGACGAGAAGTACAACAAAATATTCGATAATATGGAGTGGAATGCTCTAGTTTCAAATCCTAATTCAAGAAGAATTGAATCGTTCAACATTTTTCATAACATAAGTTTTAGAATCAATTTATGCTATTTGTTGAAAAAAAAAGGGCAAACAAAAGAAGAATTTGTCAAAGGACTACGTGCTGCATGCAGAGAATTCTGGAGTCGTTGTCAATATGAGGTTATGATTAGTTCTATGTTTTGTAGAGGAAATTATGAAGCAGAACTTGATGAAAATACATTTATCATTAAGAAGAATTTCTATCGTGATGAATGTAAAGACGTTGTATATAAAAATATGAGTGGATCTGAAGAATATCAAAAGAATAATATTGCTTCTGGAAGGTATACTATTCAAAATAAAAAACTAGATGAAGCAGAAAAAATTGACGTATTTAGACAACTTGATCAAAATATGGAACGTCTTGCAGAATATATTATTAAAGAGACAAGATACAAAATCAAATAATAAAGTGGAAGTATTCGATTCCTTCTACTTGTTTATTGAATACACACAAGTAAATATTCATTTTGCTTTCATATGCGGTATAATGATGTCAAAGGAAAAGGTATAGAATTATGACTATGGAAAAAATGTATAAAGATGAAGTTGATGAAAATGGATATCCATTAGATAAAGGGTATTTAGAGATTGGACTACCTAGTTCGTTGCAAGAGTCCATTGACAAAATGAAAATTGTAAATCAAATGCTTGAAGAAGGGAAACGAGATTTCTTATGGGATGGCGAGTGGTGCGAGTTAAACAGTGAGATTAACGTGTGTGAAGTAGATGGTATTATATCAAGTGATCAAGCATGGTATCTGCGTGAAAAATATTTAGGAATGCGAAAGGAAGATAACACGAAATGATAGATTTTACAAACTGCGAAAAGAAAAATAAAATGTATGGAGGAGCAAACGGATCAAAAATAGCTATTGTTTATGATGGAGATGTATATATGCTAAAGTTTCCACCACCAGCTAATAAAAATGACGATTTGAAGTATTCTAACAGTTGTATCACAGAATATTTAGGATGTCATATATTACAAAGCCTAGGAATCCAAACTCAAGACACATTGTTAGGAACATATGATGTAAATGATGTTAAAAAAGTTGTGGTTGCCTGTAAGGATTTTGCAATAAATGGATGGACGATACAAGATTTTGCATCCCTAAAAAATCAAATCGTTGATTCAGAACGAAATGGATATGGAACCGAACTTGATGAAATGATTCACACCATATATGAGCAAAATAGTGTGGAAGCAGGGGTTCTTAATGATTTTTTCTGGGATTTATTTATTGCCGATGCATTAATTGCAAATTGGGATCGACATAATGGAAACTGGGGGTTTTTGTACAACGGAATCACAGATGCAATTAAAATTGCTCCTGTTTGGGATTGTGGAAGCACCCTATATCCACAGTCAAATGTAAATGATAAAAAATTCATCTTGCATAATAAAAATGAGATGAGTTACAGAATATATGAAATTCCTACTTCTGCATTAAAACTTAATGGTAAACGAATCAAATACTTTGATTTTATTAGCAGTGGGAAGTATCCAGAATGTACCAAAGCCTTAGCAAGAATGTATCCAAAAATTAATTTGGATAAAATTAATCAAATCATTGATAATACGGAATATATTACGGATGAAGAAAAAGAGTTCTACAAAACAATGATTCGAATAAGGAAAGAAAGAATATTGGATTTCTCATACGAAAAATTAGTGCTACCTTATATAAAAAATATTGAATCTAGTCAAAAAAATTCAAAAAAAGAGACTCCGAATATGCAAGTAGATTATAGAAACCTACATATAAAAAAAGAAAGACAAGAGAAACAGAAGTTAGTTGCTATTCAAGATGGAGTAGATGAAAATTAAGTGGTTGGAAACAACCACTTTTTTGATGGGCTTATTCAGTTAAACAGCATTAAGAGTTGACATCACATATATGAAGATTTTATAGATGTCGATGATTTGCTAGAACAGTTTGAAAATTCGGATTAAAGGGAAACGTAGGCTTCTCTTTTTACATGAAGATAAAGAGCTATAAAAAAAGAGCAAGAGATAAATATAATAAGCATAAAGATACAAAAGGAAAGTGTAGGTATAATAAATGAGCAGAAACAATGAATGGATTCAATTTTTAAGTGGACAAAAAGCAATGAAAGTTCAAAATTTGGTGGAATATAAAACAATCTGTGATTTCATGGAAGATATTGGTATTCAGAATAATACGGATATGAGCAAAATTAATAAAATGCTGGAGGAAACAGAAAGTATATATATTTCATTTGATGAAAATCAAAATGTATTAGTTAAGGATAATGGCAATGAAAATGATTTAACGATTGAGAGCTTACGATCTTATTTTGATAGTACAAAAGCAGAAAGGGGAAGTCATTATACATCCTATATCGATCGAATCATTTGGAATACATTCGAACAAGATATCTGCTCCAATGTAGTGAATTATGAAATGTTGGATGGAATGTCAGAAAAAAAGACTTTAAAAGAAAAAGAGCAGTATTGTATACGGTATGTATACAATGAAGTTTCTGAAGAAAGAAACCATAAAGAAAGATATAGTGATGCATCAGGATTATATAAAAAGCCAGTTGATAAAAAGCAACTTAAGTTATTTGCTGACTATGTTCTCTATCACTGGAGGAATAATGAGGATATGCGTTTTAGAAAAATTGTGGATAGAAATGGATTTGTTGATATGTATGACATGAATGGAAATGATGTATATTTATGTAAAGAACATAATATAAAACTTTATCAGAAATATATTAAATCTATTGCTTCAAAGAAATATCCTTATGATAAATATCCACAGATGTATCTGGCATATGAAAAAGGTGGTATAAAACACATTGATTTTTTAACATATAAACTCAAAGATACCAATAAAGATGATTATGCTATTTTTGATAAAAAGGCTTGGACATTAGCAAAAGCAGATAAAGAATATGTTGAACTAAAACCATTTGATATTGAAAGGTTCTTAAATGAAGAATTTGAACTGATGCCAAACTATAAAGGAAAGGAAGAGATTGTAAACCAACATAAAGTTGTAAATACAGTTCCATTGAATAAAATTTCATTTGAGAATGTGGATTTAAAATATTTAAAAAACAACAAGGAAAAAAATGATAAAGTACAACAAAACCTAAAAAGCAAAAATACACATTCAGAATATGAATAAAATGATGATGATTTAAAGCTGACATGATATATATAGTGCGGTATAATATGGATGTAGAAAAGGTGGACAAGCACCAAGGAGGTATTAGATGAAAAAAGAGTTTTGCCCTGAATGTAGACAAGAAACAACATTTACATTGAAAAAGATTCCTATAAAAACAGATGTGCATGGTGAAGAGTGTACATTCAAAAGAACCTTTGCATTCTGTGATAATTGTGATGGATATATCGTCATTCCTAAACTAATTTTAGATATCAATAATTCAGAACTAGAAGCTGAATATAAATTGAAGCAATTCAAAGATGCCTATGGTATTCAAGAAAAAAGCGCGAAAGAATTATTCGATGAAGTCGATAGAAACTGTCAACCCAAACAAGTGACAATGGGCGAACTTGAAGCTATACAAAAACTGCTTGAAGAGTTGGGATGGATTTAGGAGGATTGAAATGAAAGCTATTGAAGTTGGATATTGATTTAATGTTTTGGATGAAGAAAGAATCAAAGATGTAAAAGTTGTTAAAACAACAACCAAACTTGAATTTAAAGGAAAAATATATCATTTATATGTTGGTTCTTCTTATGAAGAGTCAAGAAAAATTGATTCCCTTTTAGATCAATATGGACAGTATTCAATCAGCAACTATGAAGTTTTTTAAAGTATAGGTCAAAGCCTATGCTTTTTTTGTACTCTGTAACCACAAAAGGCGGACATAACTGAATTAAGCTAGTTATAAAGAATATAAAAAGAAATCAGGTGGTTATTATGAAAAGAATGACAAAAGATACTTATGGTCTGTTTATCACATTTGAAGGAATGGATTCGTCTGGAAAAACAACAGTGATGAAGAAAGTGGCAGAGAGTCTTATAAATATGGGGTATGAGGTTATAACAACAAGAGAACCAGGTGGAACAAAATTTGCGGAAGAATTAAGAGATGTCATTATGAAATATGACAATCTTCCAAAAATGGCAGAGCTTAATCTTTTTGAAGCCGCTCGTGCCGATTTAATGGATAAAGTGATAAAACCTGCATTATTAGAAAATAAAATCGTGTTATGTGATCGATTTATAGATTCTACCGTGGCCTATCAAGGATATGCAAACCAACTTTCTTTTGATGCAAATGGACATAAAAACAATTTAATCGAACAAATGAATACTTATGCACTGCAAAATGGTTATTTTCCTGAAGCTACATTTTTTATTGATGTTGACGAAAAAGAACGTCAAAAAAGACTTTCTATTCGAGGAATTGAAAATCGTTATGATGATGTGTCGGATGAATATTGCAAAAATCTCTTTAAAGGATTTCATAACGATGAATTTTTAAAAAGAGCATTTGTTGTAGATAATACGGATTCGATGGACAAAAGCCATATTGTAGAAACTATTGTAGATCTGATACAGAATTTCGAGAAACATAAAGAATATACCACAAGAGTATGTGGAAATATGAGCTATCAAAATATTGAATTTGCGAAAGAAATGCAAAATAAAGATTCTTATATTCATGCATTGAGTGTTTTAAAAAAAGGAGCTTATCAAGAGTACTGTGCTATAAAAGAAGCCTGCAAACAATTTCAACAATTTGATACAGATAAAAAGAAAAAAGAAAATCTGGTACATCTTTTAGATAAACCATGTGAGATTTATGTAGAAGATAAAAAAAGAAAGGAATGTTTTGGTGTTGATACTATTGAAGAAGAAAATTCTTGGAACATTACTATAGGCGGCTTATTTTCAGAAGTGCATCTCCAATATGATAAAAAAAACAAAAATATAAATTTTGTTGATGAAAGCATTCATATTGACATTCCAAGTGGAGAAAGGTTATTTCCGTCGGTTCGTACAAAACATAGATGTAACAGAATCTGTAAAAATATGCCTTTACGTTGTCTTGAAAATGAGGTTAAGATTTTTAAAACAAAATCCATCAATCAAAGAGAGATGGACACAATTAAAAAACAAAATGAATATATAAGAGATTGTAATTATAAATATATAAAAAGTAGCTCAAAAGCATATAAAGATAATGTAAAAGTGGCTAATCACTCAAATGATAAAACATAGTAGAGGCTGACACAAAGTATATAGTGCGGTATAATATATGTGTAGATAGAATGATAAAATAGTGGAGGAAATAGAATGAAAGCTTATAAATTGCTACGGTTGTCAAAAGAACATAAAGGAAAAATATATCCTTTATTCGTCAATACTGACTCTGAAACTGTGCTTCATAAATGGTTGCAGGCAGAATGTGGAGAACGAAAAGATAATGGCAAAGTCAAATCAAGACTTGGCGATTTGTGCTTTCGTCCAGGATGGCATATGAGTGATATACCATATGCTCCACATATTGGAAGAAAAGGTTCAACAGGAAACATTGAATATATGAATGAAAATTATATATGGTGTGAATGCGAATATTCTTCAAAAATCGACTATCAAGAAATAGCAAATCAAAATGGTATCAACAAAAATGGTGTTATTGTTCCTAAAAAAGCATATTTGACCGACATTCCCTATAATGGGTTTTATAGATACAAGACAAATCCTAATATGTATGGAGATTGGATTATAGCAGGGGCTATAAAAATCGAGAAAATATTGACTGACGATGAGGTGGATAGAATCCTTAAAAAAGAAGGAATAACTCCTATGCCTCGTTTTGGTGGTCCTATTGATCTTGCATCCTATGGTTTTTAAAGGTGGCATGAGTGCCATCTTTTTTTATAGGATGGAGGACACAAAAGTGGTATAAAATACATCTTTCAAGCTGACAGTATGTACATAGTGCGGTATAATAATGATGTAGAAAAGAGGTAGCAAAGCCACTATGGAGGATCTAAAATGAAATGGGAAATCGTAGAAGAAATGTCAGATGAAGATGGAACACCAAATTGTTGGGCATATAAAATTGGAAAAGCAAACTATGTGTATATCACACATAATCCGAAGGATATGTATGATGTTGAGCATTCAACATCGTATGGAGATAATAGGGTGGTTGCATTAAAGACATTTAAAAGATTTAGTAATGCAAAAAAATTTGCAGAACAGTGGATCTTAGAAAATTGTGAGATTTAAAGGAGAAGCAAAATGGAAACAAGTATGATTGTAGTCAAAAATTGTTTATATAATCGTTATTTTTATTATATGAATGAACTTCCTTCAAAAAGAAAATGGATTGTGGAATATACAGTTGATTATGAAAAAGTAGAATTATTGAAAAAACCAATAGCAATTGAAAAATTAGAAATTCAAAATCACGATGATATTGATTGGTATGATGACTCTGGAAATAAGTCCTCTAATGCTGATCACCAATATAATATAGCTGATTATACTTTCTATAAAATTACATATAAATGTGTATGTTTGTCTGATGAATTAAATCATGAAATTGAGCCTTACGAAGAAACAATGTATGTTTATACAGATGCTTATATAAAACATGATGTTTGTAGATTTGAAAAAGCTATCAAGGATATTGCAAATGAAATCAAGAATCTTTATAAACTCGAAGATCGTCATTACTATGATGATTACTGTTCGAGTCTAGTGTTTGATATTAAAGCATCAATTGTATTCGAAAGTATGAACGATTATTTAACTGCTCAAGAATACAGAGATTATCTTAAAGATATTCGTGATTGCTTTGATCAGGCTGCTAAACGATATTTAGACAATTATGAAAATTAAGGTAAAAAGTAAAACGGAAAGATATTTATATGAAATTCTAAAAGACATAAAAGAAAGTATGTCTGCTTCTAATGGCAAGGAGAGTGATGAATATGATATCAAATAACACTGGTAACACTGGGTATTTCATTCTTGAATGGTTAGTGTATATACTAGTGATTCTGTGGGTGTTAGAATGTATTGTTTCTTTACTTAATGATATTATTCCATTAAAAAATTGCGAAATTTATTCGCCAAGATGGTATTTTTGGAATTTACCTGTATATTTGCTTTATGGTGTATTGGTTTGTTTGTTGGCATGTGTATGCGTTACTATATTATTTTGTTAGCGATTGGATTGGCTTTATGCTGGAAATTGGAAGTGAGTGAAACACAGCAAAACCTAAAAACTTATTAAAATTAGAAATATTAAGTAGATGATAAGTTGATTTAAAGCCACAGATTTTACATAAAAAAGCTGACTGTATGTATATAGTGCGGTATAATATAGATGTAGAATAGAAAGAGGATCTAGACATGAAATTTTATATCAATCAGAAATATATGGACAACTGCTTAAGTGTTATGTTAAGAGGTGTCAATTCACAAACTCCACTAAATGTATTGGAATGTATTCAAATCACGGTAACTGAAAATTATATTCAACTCATTACAAGTGATATAACAACATTGATTCGAAAAGAGTGTGTACCTACAGAGGAAAATCAGATAGAAATATTGGAAACAGGAGTTTCTGTTGTCAATGCAAAATATTTATATGAAATCATTCATAAACAACAAGAGAATGAAAAGATATGCATTTCAACCACTTCTGAAAATTCCTTGATTGAAATTCAAACAAAAAAAGGAGTATTTCATTTAAATGGGATGAATCAAACGGATTATCCAATGTTTGATTCAGAAAAAGCAGAAGAAACATTCGAAATTTCAAGAAACAATATTGAAGATATTGTTAGTCAAGTGGTATATGCATGCTCAATGGATGACAGAAGACCTGCTTTAACAGGTGTACATCTACAAACAAAAAATAGCACTCTTTTAGTAATGGCATCCGATAGCTATAGACTAGCTATGAAAAAAATAGAGTTAAATCAAATGGTAAACATGGATGTGATTGTGCCTAAAAAAGCATTTATTGATATTTTAAAATGTACGAATACAACAACAGAAAAGATTCAAGTGTACTACGATACCCATAAAATTCAGTTTTACTTTGATGATATATTGATTCAAACAACTTTAATCAATGGGACATTCCCTAATGTTCAGCGAATCGTGCCTAAAGAGTTTGAGTGTAAATTAAAAACAACGGTAGATACCATTCTACCTATTATCGATAGAAGTCAGTTTATTAAAGATGAATCTAAAGTACATATTGTAAAAGTAGCTATGACGGATCATGATGTACATATTAAATCAAAATCATCTATTATTGGAAATACGTATGAAACATTGCCTAATGTAGAATTAGAAGGAAACCCTCTTAATCTTTCGTTTAATGGAAAGTATCTATATGAAGCTATAAAAGGCGTTCAAGGTGATGAACGACAACTGTTACTTCAATTTGGTGGGGAATACAATCCTTTACTTGTAACAAACCCTTTGGATAGAAGTGTTTGTGCTATCTGTGTCCCTTTAAGAACATATGAATAAACAAATTAATAAACAAATGAGCAAGTTTCGACTTGCTTTTTTTATATATTAAGATTTTGGTTTCGGAACAGTGAAATTTGATATGTGAAAA
>ENA-OPCL01002546-OPCL01002546.1-human-gut-metagenome-genome-assembly--contig:-NODE-2546-length-11717-cov-2.272938_pt1 | contig 11717 bp, 7 predicted proteins | sample MGYA00241251_ERZ501482 | MGnify/ENA primary metagenome ERZ501482 (study PRJEB25962, sample SAMEA2042581) | human gut metagenome | biome: human gut; feature: human-associated habitat; material: faeces... | reverse complement strand
TATCACTTTTCATAGCCCGGCGTATCTATCGTGAAAGCGATGGCGGAAAGCAGGTATCACGTCCTGCGGTCCTCATTGCTATGGCGGGTATTGCTATCGGACTGGCTGTAATGATTATAGCGGTAGCGGTAGTGATCGGGTTTAAAAGTGAAGTGAGAAATAAGGTCATTGGATTTGGCTCGCATATCCAGATAACGAATCTGGATGCGGTCAATTCTTATGAGACACATCCGATTGTTGCTGGCGACAGTTTGATTGCCGCCCTTTCCGATTATCCTGAAGTGAGTCATGTACAACGTTATTCCACCAAACCGGGAATGATAAAAACAGACGACGCCTTTCAGGGAATGGTGTTGAAGGGTGTTGGACCGGAATTTGATTCCCGCTTTATGAAGGAATATCTGGTCGAAGGAGAAATTCCCGTTTTCAGTGATTCTGTATCTTCCAATCAGGTGCTTATTTCCAAGGCTTTGGCTACTAAGATGAAGTTGAAGCTAGGAGATAAAATTTATACCTATTATATACAAGATGAGGTTCGTGCCCGTCGTTTGACGATTGCTGGAATCTATCAGACTAACTTCTCCGAGTATGATAATCTTTTTTTATTGACTGATCTCAATCTGGTGAACCGCTTGAACGGTTGGCAGCGGGAGCAGGTGAGCGGAGTGGAATTGCAGGTTCGTGATTATGATAAGTTGGAAGACGTAACTTATGAAATCGCTATTGATACCGATAGTCAGCGGGATAAGTTTGGAGGCATATATTATGTACGGAATATTGAACAACTGAATCCCCAGATATTTGAATGGCTTGGCTTATTGGATATGAATGTATGGGTGATTTTGTTCTTAATGATAGGGGTTGCCGGATTTACCATGATTTCCGGTCTATTGATTATTATCATTGAACGTACTAATATGATAGGAATCCTGAAAGCGTTGGGAGCTGACAATTTCACTATTCGTAAGACGTTTCTTTGGTTCTCTGTTTTTCTTATCGGAAAAGGAATGCTTTGGGGAAACGTGATCGGTCTGGCATTCTACTTTATTCAATCTCAATTCGGAATTCTCAAACTCGACCCGGAAAGTTATTATGTCGATACAGTATCGGTCTCTTTCAATATCTGGCTTTTTCTTTTGATTAATATCGGTACATTGTTGTCGTCGGTGCTGATGTTGATCGGTCCTTCTTTCCTGATAACGAAAATCAATCCGGCAAACTCTATGCGATATGAGTAAGTCTTCCTTCCGGATATAAATAAACAGGTTTATTATCTTCTCATAAAATCACCTTTCCCTCGGAAAAGGCGGCATAGCTTGAAATTAAGAGATTGTATCGGTTGGAGAATATCGAATATGGGCAATGAGAAATAATATTTTCTGCCTCCCCCCATTTCTTTGGCTGTCCGGTTAATCACAATAGCTTGCGTTATGTAACGAAGCAGCCATATCAATAATGCAATACCTGCTACCAGCCAATGAAAGTTGAGTATGCCGAATACGATACCTGCCATACAGGCGACATAGAATAACAGGCGGGAAAATGTTTCGAATCCCGACAGGTAACGTTGTGCTCCACGGTAGAAGCGTGCGGTAGCCATATAACTAATTTTTTCTTCCTTCCAGTTTTTGTAGCGATAGACGGGCTGTATACGCATCGTAGCGTTGAAGTCAGTTTCTACGCGCGTATTCGTTTTGGTTACTATTTGATTAATGAACAAGTCATCTTCTCCGCGTTGCAGGTTCAGATATTTGGAATATCCTTTTTGTTTGAAGAATAATTCTTTACGGTAAGCCATGTTACGACCGATACCCATATAGGGGTTTCCGGCCAAGGCGAACCCCAGATAACGTAAAGACTGAAATAATGTATCGAATGCGATACGTTTGTGTAACCAGCCTTTGATACGGTCGTATCCGCTGTACCCCAATACGATTTGCGTTTGCGAAGTGAAGTTGCGCGCCATAAGTTTCAGCCATTGGTTACTTGCAGGCATACAGTTGGTTTCCGTAAATACAAGCCAGTCGTGCTTGCTGGCTTTGATACCTAATGTCAGAGCTAGTTTCTTGTGGCTGATATAGCGGGCGCTGTCCGGTGTAAAACTATGGTAGAGATGAGGATATTTTTCTTCCATGTATCCCAGCACATCTTCTGTTTCATCAGTGGAAGCGTCATTGATAACAATGACTTCGAACTGCGGGTAATCTTGTTCCAGAATAGCAGGCAGAATTTTACGCAGGTTATCAGCTTCATTGCGTGCACAAAGAATGACGGAAAGTGGAGGCAATTCCCGTGAGAAGTGGGTTTCCTCTTTGCGTACAGTCTTATTGCGAACGTGTATCCGATTGTACAAACCGAAATAGTAAATAAGCTGAATGATAAAAAGAATACCTGCCGCCGATAAAAGAATCAGTTCGGCAGTATTGAATGTAAATGCTTCCATTGAATTTAAGTGTCGTTTTTACGCCCGCAAAAGTACGCATTTTTTCGATAGTTCCCTCATCTTGAAGGAAGGTTATTTCGCAAATCCAGATATTCTTTCTTGAACATATTCACGAAAAGGAAGAATAACGAGAGTAATAACGGCCCGAAGATGACTCCCATAAATCCGAATAACGGCAAACCGATGACAACTCCGAAAATAGTGATGAGCGGATGTGTGTCCGCCATTTTCTTTTGAAGGATAAATCGGATCAGGTTGTCGGATTGTGACACGACGATGGCTCCGTATGCAGCGAGCCCGATTGCATGGAACCAGTCTCCGCTAATAGCCAGATAAGCGGCTACGGGAAACCATACCAATGCTGTACCTACCATTGGAATAATAGTTGCGAAGCAGGTGAGGAAACCTAATAATAGTATATTGGGTGCTCCGAAAATAAGATAGCCTATCATGGCGACGCCTCCCTGAATGATAGCCAGCAGAGGAATGCCGATAGCATTGGAACGTACAATCATGTTAATCTCACGAATGACTTCCTGCGTATTTGCCTCATTAAAAGGAAGAATGTCGTTGACGTATGCTTCCATTTTTTTTCCTCCTATCAGCATAAAGTAAAGCACGAATATCATGACGAATAGATTGACTGCAAGGCTGCTGGCGCCTTCCATAATTATCTGTCCGATACGAGGGAGGATAGATACGATGAATGATAGCGTATCTTTTCCCAATACATCATAACCGGTCTTTTCTTTAATAAATTCTGCTACTTGCTGAATGGGTTCGATAAAGGTTTGCGGAGCCAGATTTATATCCTGAAGTTTGTTTACCACTAGCCAGATTATTAATCCCAGCGGAACAAGAAACACCATAATGGTTTCTGCCGTAATCAGTAATGCACTGATGTTGCGTTTCATTTTCCGCTTTTCTGTCAGATGATTCATGTGTGTGCGTACAAGTATATACATAGTTAATGCTCCCAGTAATCCTCCCAAAAAAGGAGTGATTTGCCGGAAGATGATAACTCCCATAAATAGAATAATGACAATGAGGGAATATTTCCAGTATTGTTCTTTGATGCTCATATCGTGCGATTCGTTCGTTTATATAATAATAAACACGAAAAGCACCGGAAAGGTTTGTTTTATAATGGCATATCAATATGAAAAATTGTTTTGCCGGGATTGCTTTCCTGAATGGTGAGATGCCCGTCGTGAAGGCGGATAATTTGTTTGCATAGGCTTAATCCGATACCGCTGCCTTCTGATTTGGTGGTAAAAAAAGGAATAAATATCTTTTCCTGTAATTCAGGCGGAATACCCGGGCCGTTGTCCGCAATGTCAATAGATATGTGTTCGTCTTGTTGTGCATGGATGCTGATTCTGCCTTTTTCTTTTCCTTCCAGTGCTTGCATGGAGTTTTTCAGAAGGTTAAGCAGGACTTGGGAGAGTTGGTTCTCGTCACCTTTCATATAAATCGTTTTAGGTTCGCAGGTCAGTGTGAAGATGATATTGCTTTCTTTGAAGTCGCCGGATAAGAGTTCCCGGAGATTTTGCAGGGTTGCCGTAAGTGAGAAAAGTTTCTTTTCGGGTTTTGGCAGGTAGGAGAGGTGACGGAAGGATTCGGTAAATTGCAATAAACGTTCGCTTTGTGCTTGAATGATGCGAAGTCCGCGAACTGCTTTTTCGTTGATGTCCGGATAGGTGGACAGTGTTTGTGACAGGGAGATAATGGGAGCAATGGTGTTCATTATTTCATGAGTGAGCACGTGGCTTAGTTTGTTCCACGATTCACTTTCTTTGTCGCTAAGCTCGTCACCGATATCCTTGATAGATAAGAGAGTTATTGTTTTATCTTGTAGTTTCATCCGGCTTTGTGAAAGACTGAGATGCTCCTTTTTGCCTTTTTCTTGCAGTAAGGATTCCAGTTGTCGGTATCGGGTTAATTGCTGGCAGTCTAATAAGGAAAGGGCAGTGCTGTTTGCTATGATTATTTTTCCGGTAGAATCCCATGCTAATACACCGCTGGGCACTTCTTCCAAGAGTGAGCGGTAGAAGTGTTCCTGTTTGGAATATTCTGATTGAGTTTTGGCGAGCAGGAAATTGATGCGGTTGAGAGAGCGGTTCAGTTTTTCCTGTTCTTTACTAACGTTTTGTTCGGGAAAGTAAAGCATATTATCCTTGTCTTCTATGGCATCGAAAAAGACACGCAACTTTTGGTTGAATGAATTTAGTTTATTTACCAGCCTGCTGATTTGGAAGAGGGAACAGGTAATTAGTAATGTGCCTATTACAAATCCGCGTTGTGAGATGATAAGCCAGGCGCCTGTTCCCGAGGTGACGAGGATAAGCATGACGTGTAGTAGTATAATCCAATAGATGTGTCGGCTGAATATCATGCTGTTCAGGGTTTGAAACGTTTTAGTTTGTTATAGAGTGTCTGACGGCTGATTCCCAATTGTTCGGCGGCGGCAGTCAGGTTGCCATTATTTTGCAGAATGGCTGTTTCAATGGCTTGCCTTTCCACTTCTTCCAAATTGGGGACAGTGCTGGTGGTTTGCGGCTTCCAGGTTTGTTTTACCAAAATGTCTTTGGGGCGTATCACGTTGCCTTCACACAAGATAACGGCTTTCTCGATAGCGTGCTGCAGTTCCCGGATATTGCCCGGCCAGTGGTAAGAGCGTAGTTTCTCTATTGTTTGCTCATGCATTCGCATTTCCGGGCGTTGGTATTTCGAAGCGAAACGGTGGAGAAAGGTTTCGACGAACAGGAGTATGTCGTTTCCTCGTTCTCGTAATGGAGGAATTTCAAGGTGGATAGTGTTGATACGGTAGAATAAATCTTCGCGGAATAATCCTTGTTTCACCATTTCCGGGATGTCTTTATTGGTGGCGGAAATGAGTCGTATATCAACGGGGACGACTTTATTACTTCCGATTCGGGTGATATTCCTGTTTTGTAGTACAGTCAGTAATTTGGCTTGTAGTGCAAGGGGAAGATTTCCAATCTCATCCATAAAAAGCGAACTGCCGCTGGCAGCTTCGAATTTTCCCGGACGGCTTTCGTAAGCGTCCGTAAAAGCTCCGCGCTCGTGACCGAAAAGCTCGCTCTCAAAAAGGGATTCACTGATAGCTCCCATGTCGATACTTGACATGGGACGAGTATTGCGTGGAGACAGGCGGTGTATTTCTCTGGCCAGCATTTCCTTTCCGGTCCCGTTTTCTCCGGTTATCAGAATATTGGCGTCGGTCCTGGCTACTTTATTGACTACCTTTATTAATTGTAGCATGGCGGGAGAATGCCCTATCAGCATTTCAGGTTTGTTCGGATTGCCGGATCCTACGATTGAGTTTTTTGATTTTGAGGAACTTTTCCTGTTCGATTTATTATTGTATGCTTCCTTTATTTTCTGAACCAGTGTCCGGTTATCCCAAGGTTTGAGAAGAAAGTCGGTAGCTCCGTTCTTCAAAGCTTTTACGGCTAGTTCCACATCTCCGTAAGCAGTTAACATTACCACAGGGAGTGCGGGGCGGATTTCGTGAATATGTTTCAGCCAGTATAGTCCTTCGTTGCCGTTATTGATACCGGCCGAAAAATTCATATCGAGAATTACGATATCAATGGAAGTGGTAGTGAGCAGTGTTGTTATTTGATTAGGATTGGCAGCTGTGCGGACTGTACTGAATTCATTTTCGAGTAAAAGTTCCAGCGAAGCCAACACACTTTTATTATCATCTACTATTAAAATAGTTCCGGTTTCCATATATGTAAGATTGGGGGGATCTGCCTGGGTTGAACGATTCTTTAAGTTTTTGGGTAAAGATATTCGTTTTTACTTTTCCCTGCAAGAGAGTGTCCAATAATTAGACGTTTTATGATACATTTCCTGAAACATGACTTTATCCTATGTTTCGTTTAAGTAATATTTATAGCCTGAACGTTGAATAATGGCTGTTTGCACGCAGGTCATGGTGGCTTTTTATTGATAACGTCCAATTTTTAGACGTTATAGTGTGTAATAATTGGACGGGAACGATAAAATAATGTATGTCATCTATCTTGTAATCAGTGGTTTAAGTATTGTGGCATTATGTTTGCTTTTTTAATTCATATAGAACACAATTGCATATATACTGAAGAATGAGGAACATTTTCTTTTTATTGTTTTTATTGCCCGTGATTACGTATGCTCAATCTGCAATGAGTTTGGATGAATGTATCCGTTTGGCATGGAAACAGAATCCTTCTATACGGAATAGTGCCATTAACATAAAGGAAGCACGAACGGATTATGCTGCCGCTATCGGTACATTTCTTCCCCGCATAGTAGCCAACGCAGAAACAGGAAAGCGTTTCGGGCGTTCGATAGACCCGGATACTAATGGTTATACAGAAAAGACTTTTGAAGAAGGAACGATAGGTCTTGATATGACTTTGTCTTTGTTTGAAGGTTTTTCACGTATCAATCAGGTTCGTTTTCGGAAAATAAATCGGGAACGCAGCAAGTGGGAACTGAAAGACAGGCAGAATGAACTCGCCTATCAAGTGACGGATGCTTACTACAAACTGGTTTTGGAAAGAAAACTCTTGAATTTGGCTTTGGAGCAAAGCCGGTTGAGCGAACGATATCTGAAGCAAACCGAGACATTTGTGGAACTGGGCTTGAAATCCGTTTCCGACTTGCAAGAGGTAAAAGCCCGCAGGGAAGGGGATATATATCGTTACCAATCCCGTGCTAATAGCTGTCGGTTGTCATTACTGCATCTGGAACAGTTGATGAACTTTCAGTCAGGTGATACACTTGTCATTCAGGATACGATTGTCGAATTGAATAAACTCCCGTTGCTTTCACTCCCCTCTACGGAAACATTGTATAGACAATCGTTGGAAGTACTCCCTGCCATGCGTATGATTAGCTTAAAGCAGAAAGCTGCCCGCAAAGAATATGCAATGGCGGGCGGAGCTTTTTCTCCTTCTGTTTATGCCCGCTTTACGGTAGGTTCTAATTTCTACAACACTGCATTTTCCGCCAGGCAATTGCGGGATAATATAGGAAAATATATCGGTATCGGTATCTCTTTCCCTTTGTTGAGCGGTTTTGAACGTTTTACGAATCAAAGGAAGTTGAAATTGAACTTGTATCGCCTGAAGAATGAAGAGGAATTGGAGAAGCAACAGCTATATACTGAAATTGAGCAAACTCTTCTTTCCCTACGTGCCGGCTATACGGAACATCAACAGGTATTGCAGCAATTGAGCGCGGAAACTCTGGTCTTGAAAGAATCCGAACGAAAGTGGGAAGAAGGGCTTATCTCTGTCTTTCAGTTAATGGAAGCCCGTAATCGTTTTATTTCCGCCAAAGCAGAACTGGTTCGTGTGCGCTTGCAGGTAGAAATGATGATGAAACTGGAGAAATATTACCGGGAGGGAACTTTCTTATAAAGGCAGAGTTTATATATTTTGAATAACAAAGTTGATACATCTTTAATAACTAATTTATAATAACCCTATTTTTGATTGATTCCTTATGGATACACCTATTGAACGTAAACCCGGCATTACCCGTAAACATCTATATGTAATAGGTGGTATAGCCTTTGTTATTGCCGTTGTTTTATATTTCATATTCAGAGACACTACCTCTTCCATGACTGTGGAGAAAGAACGTCTGACGATTGCTACCGTTAACCGTGGTGAGTTTAATGACTATATTCGTGTCATTGGTCAGGTAATGCCTAATCGTATTATTTATATGGATGCCGTGGAAGGTGGACGTGTGGAAGAACGTCTAAAAGAAGAAGGTGCTATGGTGAAGGCAGGCGACGTGATTTTGCGTCTCAGTAATCCGTTACTAAATATTGGTATTATGCAGAGCGAAGCGGATCTGGCTTATCAGGAGAATGAACTTCGTAATACCCGTATTAGCATGGAGCAGGAACGCTTGCGTTTAAAACAAGAGCGTATCGGGCTAAATAAAGATCGGCTGGTGAAACAGCGCCGTTATGAGCAATACAGTCGCCTGATAAAAGAGCAACTTATTGCAGAAGAAGATTATCGACTTGCCAAAGAGGAGTATGATGCGGCTAAAGAACAGTTGGATGTCATTGACGAGCGTATTCGTCAGGATAATATTTTCCGTGAAAGTCAGGTAAACAGCTTGGACGAGAACATACGTAATATGAAACAGAGTCTCGCGCTGGTACGCGAACGAATTGAGAACCTGAAGGTGAAAGCTCCTATTGACGGGCAGGTAGGTAATCTTGATGCACAGATAGGACAATCAATAGCTGCGGGCGAGCACATTGGTCAGATCATCACTTCTGACCTGAAAGTACAAGCGCAGATTGACGAACATTACGTGGAGCGTGTTGTACCCGGATTGCCGGCTGACTTTACCCGTGATGGTGTCAGTTATAAACTGGAGGTGACGAAGCCGTATCCGGAAGTAAAAGAAGGGCAGTTTCGTACCGATTTGCAGTTTACAGCCGGACGACCGGAGAATATACGTGCAGGGCAGACCTATCATATCAATCTACAATTGGGCGACCCTGCACAGGCTATTTTGGTGCCGCGTGGCGGATTTTTCCAAATAAGCGGTGGACGATGGATGTATGTTGTGGATGAAAGTGGTAAATTTGCTATTCGTCAGCCTATCCGCATCGGACGACAAAATCCGCAGTACTATGAGGTTACCGAAGGATTAAAACCTGGTGATCGGGTGATTGTATCCGGATATGAACTGTTTGGCGATAACGAGAAACTGATACTGAAATAAGTCTATGATATGATAAATTACTTTTCACAAGTGATACGTAGTCAGCGGGTTAAAAAATCTCTGACACTGATAAATATAACGGGATTGTCTGTTTGTATTGCAACAGCATTGCTTATCATACTTTACGTATGGTCGGAGTTAAGCTACGATTCATTCCACAATACCGAACGTGTATATCGTGTTGAAAGCCGGTTGTATGAAGGCAAGACGCTGACAGATAACTGGGCGACTACAGCTTACGGCCATGCACCTGCAATGGCTCGTGAAATTGCAGGCATTGAGAAGTATGTCCGTGTAACAGCACAAGACCGCGAACAAGTGGTGAATTACTTCGACAGGAGATTTGCCGAAGCACATTATTGCTACACCGAACCTGCTTTTTTTGAGATATTTAATTTCCCGATAATTAGAGGAGATAAGACCGGGCAACTGGTGCGTCCTAATACGGTGGTACTGACCGAAAGTGCGGCAAATCGTTATTTTGATGAAGAAGACCCGATAGGGAAGGTGCTGACTTTCAGTACGCCTTCATCGCAGCAAAACTTTGAAGTTACCGGCGTGATAGCAGATATGCCTGTTCGTTCCCATCTGCAATATGATTTTTTACTTTCATATAGTACGATTCCCAAAGAGCGACAGGACATTTGGTACATTCACGGAGTTTATACCTATGTCCGCCTGATGTCCGGAAAATGTCCGGAAGAGATTGAAGAGGCTTTTCTCAATATATCCGATAAGTACAAAACTGATGCCTTGAGACATAAGACTTGGGCGGTAGAACTGATACCGCTGAAAGACATTCATCTCACTCCACAAAAAGCTTATGAGAAAGAAGTGAAAGGGAGTCGGACTGCGGTTCTTATACTATTGGTGATGTCCGTTGCCCTGCTACTGATAGGTTGGGCTAATGCCTTGAATCTGACCGTGGCGCGTTTCTTGGAACGCGGACGTGAGTTCGGGTTGCTTAAGGCTTTTGGTGCTTCGCGCCGTCAGATTATTATCCAGGGACTTCTTGAATCAGGTTTCATGAATCTGTTGGCTACGCTGATAGCTCTTGGTTGGCTGGAACTTCTTTTACCCCTTGTTTATCGCTGGGCAGGGCAAAGCTTTGGGACGGATATACTTATGTTGCCTGCTTTCTGGGGAATTGTAGCCGGAGTGGTTGTTATTGGTACGTTTGTTGTAGGCTTCTATCCTTCTTGGCTGATGGTTACTATACGTCCGTCGGAAATTATGAGGGGGAAACTGTTACACGGTAAACGTGGTAACCGGATAAGGAAAGTGCTGATTGTGGTTCAGTTTCTCGCTTCTTTTGTTCTGATTACTGGCACGTTCACAGTGATTCGGCAAGTGTGTTATATGCAAAGTGAGGCTTCCGTCGATTCTCATTCACGTATGTTAGTCATTAAGTACCCCTCTTTCACCGAGGGATTGGCACTACGTTTGGAAAGTTTCACCAAGCGTCTGAAGCAACGGGCAGATGTAAGCCACGTAACCGTTTCAGGAGCTGTTCCCGGGGTGGAGGTAGCCAATTATTTTACCAATCGTCCTTATGGAAGTGACCCTTCGCAAGTGAAACTGATACAGATGTTTGCCGTAGATTATGATTATCTATCTGCCTATATGCCCGTTATGATTTGTGGGCGGTACTTCTCTGAGGACTTTGGCGGTGACCTCAACCGGATAGTGCTCAACGAGGAAGCAGTCAGGTTATTAGGTTATGAGTCGCCCGAAGCCGCATTGGGACAGCAGGTTAAAATGGAGGTGGTAGACGAACCGCTCGAAATTATCGGAGTGGTGAAAAACTATCACCAGCAATCGCTTTCCGTGGCTTACAAACCTATTATCTTCTTTATGAAAGAGCGAGTACCATTTATTGCAACACCTTATATTTCAGTCCGCTTGACAGGCGAAGGAGAAGATAGTGCTTTGACGGAGATCGAGCAGATGTATCATGAATATTTTCCGACTTCTTTATTTTCTTATTTCTTTTTGAGTGATTTGAATACTTTCCTTTATAAATCAGACCGTAATTTCGGTTGGATATTTGCCAGTGCTTCTTTAATTGCCATATTTGTGGCATGTCTCGGTTTGTGGATTGTAACATTGTTTTCAACCTTATCGCGCTTGAAAGAAGTGGGTATCCGCAAGGTGCTCGGTGCAAATAAAAGCAGCCTGTTTTTTATCTTGACCAAGGAGCTGATGTTGCTCACTATATTGGCATCTGCAATCGGTATACCCGTATCAGCAGTGTTAATGAATGGCTGGTTGGAGACGTATGCTTTCCATATTTCGCTACCTTGGTGGATATATGCAGTCGTTTTTGCGCTGTTGATGCTGATTGCGTTCCTTACTGTTTTTCAACAAGTGTGGCGCATTATCTGCTTGAAACCGATGAGTATTTTAAAATATGAATAACTAATAAATATTGAACTGATTATGATTAAGACTGAAAAACTGACAAAACTCTTCACAACCGAAGAAGTGCAGACAAAGGCATTGA
>ENA-OPCL01002538-OPCL01002538.1-human-gut-metagenome-genome-assembly--contig:-NODE-2538-length-11758-cov-2.567376_pt1 | contig 11758 bp, 5 predicted proteins | sample MGYA00241251_ERZ501482 | MGnify/ENA primary metagenome ERZ501482 (study PRJEB25962, sample SAMEA2042581) | human gut metagenome | biome: human gut; feature: human-associated habitat; material: faeces... | reverse complement strand
AGGAATACGGTGTTCCTCCCGAAAATATCGCTGTACTAGCAGGTCCCTGCCACGCAGAAGAAGTAGCTTTGGAACGCCTTTCTTATTTGACCATCGCCTGCCCAGACAAAGACAAAGCACGTATCTTCGCGCGCCGACTGGGAAGCAGCTTTATCAAAACATCTGTTAGTGACGACGTATCAGGTATCGAGTACAGTTCGGTACTCAAAAACGTATATGCTATCGCCGCCGGTATTTGCAGCGGACTGAAATACGGCGACAACTTTCAGGCCGTACTGATTTCCAACGCTATCCAGGAGATGAACCGTTTCCTGAATACGGTACATCCGTTGAACAGAAACGTAGATGAATCTGTTTATCTGGGTGACTTGCTGGTGACCGGCTATTCGAATTTCAGCCGTAACCGGACATTCGGCACAATGATCGGTAAGGGATATTCCGTAAAGAGCGCACAGATTGAAATGGAAATGATCGCTGAAGGTTACTACGGTACGAAGTGTATCAAGGAAATCAACAAGCATCATCATGTCAATATGCCAATACTGGACGCTGTGTACAACATTCTATACGAACGTATCTCGCCTATGATCGAGATTAAATTACTAACTGATTCTTTTAGATAACCTTTAAACAAGAAAGATATGATTAGCTTGAACATTGAAAAGACTTTTGGATTTATCTCCAAAGAAAAGGTTTCTGCCTACGAAGCAGAGGTAAAAGCCGCACAGGAAATGCTGGAAAAAGGAACTGGAAAAGGGAACGACTTTTTAGGCTGGCTGCACTTGCCTTCTTCTATCAGCAAAGAACACTTGGCTGACTTGAACGCTACCGCAAAGGTCTTGAGAGACAACTGTGAAGTAGTGATCATTGCAGGTATCGGTGGTAGCTATCTGGGCGCACGTGCCGTAATCGAGGCGTTATCTAATAGCTTCACTTGGTTGCAGGAAAAAAAGACAGCTCCGATCATGATTTATGCCGGACACAATATCAGCGAAGATTATCTATTCGAACTGACTGAGTATCTGAAAGACAAGAAATTCGGTGTTATCAATATCTCCAAATCGGGAACTACTACCGAAACTGCGCTTGCCTTCCGCCTGTTGAAGAAACAATGCGAAGACCAACGCGGCAAAGAAACTGCAAAACAGGTAATCGTAGCTGTAACAGACGCCAAGAAAGGTGCAGCACGTGTTACTGCCGACAAGGAAGGTTACAAAACATTCATCATCCCCGATAATGTAGGCGGACGTTTCTCTGTACTGACTCCGGTCGGTTTGCTGCCGATTGCTGTTGCCGGGTTCGACATTGAGCAACTGGTTGCCGGTGCTGCCGACATGGAAAAAGCATGTGGCGCAGACGTTCCGTTTGCAGAAAACCCTGCTGCTATCTATGCTGCTACCCGTAATGAACTGTACAGAAATGGAAAGAAGATCGAAATCCTCGTCAACTTCTGTCCGAAACTGCATTATGTAAGCGAATGGTGGAAACAGCTTTATGGAGAATCCGAAGGTAAAGAAAACAAGGGTATTTTCCCGGCAGCCGTAGATTTCTCCACCGACCTACATTCTATGGGGCAATGGATTCAGGAAGGCGAACGCACCATTTACGAAACTGTAATTTCAGTGGAAAAAACCAACCATAAACTGGAAGTTCCAAGTGATGCCCAGAATTTGGACGGACTGAATTTCCTCGCCGGCAAACGTGTGGATGAAGTCAACAAAATGGCAGAATTAGGAACACAGTTGGCCCACGTAGACGGTGGCGTACCCAACATACGCATCGTCATCCCTGCATTGAATGAAGAAAGTATCGGCGGACTGCTGTATTTCTTTGAAAAAGCATGCGGTATCAGTGGCTATCTTTTGGGTGTCAATCCATTCAACCAACCGGGTGTCGAGGCTTACAAGAAAAACATGTTCGCCCTATTGAACAAACCGGGTTACGAAGAAGAATCCAAAGCTATTCGGGCAAGACTGTAAATAACCAACTATATCCAAGGTGTCAAAACTAAACCAGGCTATTAATAGCAAGTTTTAGTCTTGACACCTTTTTCAAAACACATTGCTCGGAAATAGGATCCATATTCCGCAATCCGGCCTTCAACACCAACAGAGGTGCTTCAGAGAAGATACACACATCACCGACAATAACAACAAACCTACATACTATGAGCACACCGATACTCAAAAAAATCCATAGCCTCTGCTTATGCTTACTTTTCATTCAACCTATATTCGCCCTATCGAATAAAAGTTCCCATAACCTTCTGATCATCAATTCATATAACGAACAAGCCGCATGGAGTAACAGTATTATCGTGCCCATTATGCAAGAAGTGGGGAAAATGTCGAACACCAGTGCCTATGTGAGCCACTTGCACTCCATTCTTATTAAAAACGACTCCCTTTACCAGCATTCCGTAAACACGTTATTCCAACGCTATGAAAACACCAAACCCCACTCTGTCGTACTGATAGGCAACATGGCGTTTACTTTACGTGACAGAATCAAGGAAGAATGGGGAGATATCCCCATCATTTTGTGTGCCGGACGGGATAGCTACACCTCGCCCCGGTATAACTATCCGGAGTATGAATCGGCAGAAATACCGAAAGACTCCATCTTTTCCATCTCAGGGCTCAAAGACAAATATAATTTCACTTTCATACTATGCCCTACTTATTGCAAGGAAACCATTGACATGATGATGAAGATACAGCCCGGCATAAAAACATTTATTTTTGCCGCTGACAAACTTTTCATCAACAGGATACACGAAAAAGAGATTAAAAGTTACCTATCATCCAGCTACCCGAACATTGAGTATAAACGCATCTATCCTAATTCCAACCCTGCAGTACCAAACTTGAGAAAGTATCTGCTGACCAATGAAGACCCTACCGTAGGAATGTTATTCGGTTCCTGGTTCTGCGTAAGGGAGAATCTGTTGGGACATCTCATCACAATGTCAACGGAAGATTATCGTTTCATTATGTCGGCCAATAAAGGAGTTTTTACACTAAGAGAGTCCTTCCTCGCAGAAGGCGGTTTCATCGGAGGATACTTCTACGACAATGATGCCACCATAAAGCACTTGTTGCAATGCCTTCGTAGTATCATCAACGGAAGAGAAGCGCGAGACATCCCATTCTATACTCCCGAAAAGAGCTATCCCGTTATTGATTATAATGCACTGAAACAACGGGGGATGTCAGAAAAGCTTTGCCCACCCAACACCCTATTTATCAACAAACCGCCCACGCTATGGCAACGATATAAGTTACAAATTAGCATCTGCCTGTTGATTCTTTCAGTACTGGGCATCGTCTCATACATAAAACATAAATTTCAGCAGAAAGAAATCATGTTGTTAAGAAGCCATAACAAGCTTCTTGAGAACATGCCCGTATTCTACGTGCAGGAACAGGTAATGTTCAATGAAAATGGTATTCCCGAAAGCATGCGCTACATCAATGCCAACATCTTGTTCAAAGAGTTATTTTGCTCCAAGCAAAAGCAGGAACAAGTCAATTCAAGCATGTTTCCTCACCAGACGGAAGAGTATTTTATGCAATTTGCCAGAATTGTTTTTCAAGAAAGAAGGTCGATTGTATTCACCTACTATTTTGAAGAGCAGAACGCCTTCTATGAAGTAATAATACGTCAAGCCGCTGAGGAAAATCTAATAGACATTTTTGGCGTAAATACCACTACCCTACACCAGACACAGGAATTGTTACGAGCCGCCAACAATAAACTGGCATTGGCATTAGACATCGCACATATCATCCCTTGGCATTGGGACCTGCAGAAGCATGCCATCACCTGCGATGCCAACCGTTCTCCTTTCGAACTTGCCACCGGTGTAAAGGATGAACGAGGAGTACGGATTATCCACGAAGCCGACTACTTCAACAACATACACCCTGATGATGCAGAACGGATAAGAGACGACTACCAAGCACTCATCTTAGGTAGAGTAAAGGCACTGAAAGAAGAGTTCCGCACCGTCATCAAAAAAAACGGCAAAGAATACATCAACTGGGTAGAGGCGCGCGCCGTAGTGGAACAGAGGAATGAACAGGGACATCCTATCTCACTCATCGGATCCCTACTTATCATTACCGACCGCAAGCGGAACGAACAGGAACTCATAAATGCCAAAAACCGCGCCGAAGAATCAGACCGGCTGAAATCAGCTTTCCTTGCAAACATGAGCCACGAAATACGTACGCCACTCAACGCAATCGTAGGCTTCTCCTCCATACTAGCCACAGCGGAAGAAGAGGAAGAAAAAAGTGAATATATCAATATTATAGAGAACAACAACCAACTACTTCTGCAACTTATCAGCGACGTATTGGACATTGCCAAAATTGAAGCCGGTTCACTGGACTTCAACTATTCCAGCCTTGATCTGAATGTTTTAATGAATGAGTTGGAAAGCACCGCCCTTATGCGCATTACCTCTCCGGATGTATGCCTTGAAATGATCCCGGACAGTGACAACTGCTGGGTGATTACCGAACGTAACCGCCTGTCTCAAATCATCATCAACTTACTGAACAATGCCATTAAGTTCACACAAAAAGGTAAAATCACCTTCGGTTACAAACTGCAAAAAGAGAAAATCTATTTTTATGTAACCGATACAGGATGCGGTATTCCGGCAGAAAAACAAGATAAAATTTTTGAACGTTTCATTAAGCTGAATAACTTTGCGCAGGGAACCGGATTGGGCCTTTCTATATGCAAAAGCATAGTAGATGCCATGGGCGGGGAAATAGGAGTAGACTCCAAAGTAGGAAATGGAAGTACTTTCTGGTTTACACTTCCCTACCATACAGGCACCGCAAATGAAAGTACAGACAAGCCCGTTGAACTATCTGAACTCTCCAAAGACAAACAAATAACCATACTTATAGCTGAAGATGACGAAAGCAATTACCGGCTCTTTCATTCCATTTTGCAAAAAGATTTTCAACTAATTCATGCACGCGACGGAAAAGAAGCAGTCGAGCTATATTCCCTTCATCATCCAAACCTCATCCTAATGGATATCAATATGCCCAATATGAACGGATATGAAGCTACTCACCAGATACGAGAGTTATCGAAAAGCATACCAATCATCGCAGTTACGGCATACGCCTATGCTTCGGACAAACAAAAAATAATGGAAAGCGGATTCACAGGCTATATGTCCAAACCACTCAACGCCCGAAAGCTGCAAGATGAAGTATCAGCCACCCTCAAGAAATGCTTCATTTTTACATAGGTCCGATCACCATAAATTCAGCATAAACAAGGAAGCCATACATAGAATGTGCTTCCTTTCCCATATTCGGACTCCACCCAAATCTCACCTCCCATCTGATTGACGATGGACTTGCATATAGGTAGTCCCAAGCCTGTGCCCTGAATGAAAACATTTAACTTCTTGAACCTGTCAAACACTTCCACCAGATTTTTCTCTTCAATACCCAACCCAGTATCTTCCACATAGATCTGCACGCCGTCATTTTTACGGGCATATCCCATTTTAATATATCCCTGTCCGGTAAACTTAGCAGCATTGGTTATCAGATTACCGATAACCTGCGTCAAACGTTCCCGGTCGGTTTTGACCATTAAAGTTTGAAGAGGGTTTTCACAAATAAACTCTACTTCCGGATTACTCACTTTTTCCCTCATCAAGACAGCAAGCTCATCGAACATTGCCGAGAAATCAAATTCATCGTTTTTAAAAGACATATTATCCGAATCCAGCATCGATAGGTTCAGCACGTCTTCAAAAAGATTCAGCAACAAGTTATTATTAAGGCTGATAATACGGTTATATTCATCCCGGTCCGTTTGATTTTCAGCCTCTGCCATGAGCTGTGAAAAACCAATAATCGAATTCAGCGGCGTCCTGATCTCATGACTCATATTAGCTATAAATTGCGCCTTCAACGTATCTGCCTGCTCCGCCTTGCTCAAAGCATCACGCAATTGCTCCATCATCTGGTATTGCAAAGTTACATCGTTTCCCACACACACCAACAATTTCTTCCTTTTGAAAGTGAAGGAAAATTTTATGGTTTGCAAATGAGTATGTGTACCCCGGTCGGGAGAAGTAACAATTTCATGAATCAACATAGGGTCACTCTCTTCACAGGAAGTAGCCGCTACATCATCTTGCCTGTATTTGTCAGCCTCTTCTTTCGGAAAAATATCGTAATCAGTCTTGCCTACCAACAGTTCTTTGGGCATATTACACATCTGCTCAAACTTTTGATTGATAATATAAAAACGATAATCATCCTCTATATCCTTAATAAGAATAGCGGATGGTAACTTATGAAAAATGGCTTTCATCATCTGATGCGCTTCCTGCTCATCTTTCATGAGACTTTCCATCATTCTTTCTTTTTGAATATGCTCCGTTATATCGTAAGAGACGCATACCAACAACTGATTTCCTTCAGAAGTTTCTACATACGATTTAGTCGTTTGCAATATAATCTTCTCCTCTCCCTGAAAATGCACCATTTCACGCAATGTAAAATCTCCTCTCATGCTCACTGTCGCTTCATCGTCCCTGCGATATTTCTCTGCCTCTTCAAGTGAGAACAAGTCATAATCTGTTTTCCCTATAACCTCTTGGCGCGATAAATGTTGTATGGAGCAGAAAGCATCATTAACTCTGTAATAGCGAAAACCATTTGTTACATCCTTTATAAAGATTATTGCCTGCATCTTATCTATCAGATGCTGAGAAAAAGAATTCAAAGAGCGATTGGACTCCAGTAGTTCCATTTTTCTTTTCAGCACGCTTAGTTCTTTCTTCAATTGCACATTTTCTCTCTCTAAATTCAGTCTTTCCTGTATGTTCATAGTGGATGTATTAGAACAATGATATACCTAATAAATAGTAAAGTTATGAAATAAAATCAATAAATCTGTAATTTCAATATATAAATGACAATATTCCTATTTTTTCAAAGTTTGAATACAGATTTTGTGTAATTTTGTGCCCTATACAACAACAAATTATGTTTGAAGTCGCTATTTCCCGTTATCTGAAACACCATGGGTACTCTGACATTCGGTTGAAAGCCGTACTTTTCGATATGGACGGTGTACTTTTCAACTCCATGCCCTATCATGCCGATGCTTGGCACAAGGTCATGGAACGTCGCGGCCTGCATCTGAGTCGTGAAGAAGCCTACATGCACGAAGGACGTACCGGAGCAGCTACAATCAATATCGTCTATCAACGCCAGTACGGACAGGATGCCACTCCCGAACTGATAGAAAGTATCTATGCAGAAAAAAGTGCAGAATTCAACAAGCATCCCGAGCCTGGACGCATGCCCGGTTCCTGGGAAATATTACAGAAAATAAAAGCAGAAGGATTAACTCCCATACTGGTAACCGGTTCTGGTCAACACTCTTTACTGGATCGCCTTGCCCACAATTTTCCCGGCATGTTCCAACGTGAACATATGGTGACCGCCTTTGACGTAAGATATGGAAAGCCCAACCCTGAGCCCTATCTCATGGGACTGGAAAAGGCCGGGATAAAGGCCAATGAAGCCATCGTCGTTGAAAATGCTCCTATCGGTGTACAAGCCGGAGTAGCGGCGGGGATATTCACGATTGCCGTCAATACCGGTCCATTGGATGCACAAGTGCTATTAGATGCAGGAGCCAATTTATTATTTCCATCAATGCAGGCACTCAACGAAAATTGGGAAAAATTACAGCAAGCATTAATCCCATAAAAGTAGCAATCCAACAATCGTAAATGATTTGCTGATCAACTTTCTGTAGCCCACAAACAAGGAGCAAATAATAAAGCCCATAGCTATCTATTTACAAGATAATTACAGGCTTTTCTTTCAGTAATGCCATTGCGATCCGAGCAAACCTATAGTATATAATGATATCAAACGCTCTCTACGAAAGACTTTTATAATGCTCCCTTCGGAGAAGGATCTATTATAATTTTTAAAAGAGGCATCTACGCATAAGGACAGCACCTCCTTTATAGGTCCTGCATTTCTAAATTACCTGCTTCCTTTCAGGTCTATATATAAATAATGAATATTGGCACACTAAGTCAGATGTTGCTTATTCAGTCCCCCATAAATAAACATTTATATAAACATAGATCAGTCACTAATATAATTATATTAAAAAATAGGATTCAAGTATAAAACTCGAATCCTATAATTTTCTATTTATACAAAATAGTAGATAGTGGCTTTTCTTCTATAGTTGTAATGCTGTGTTGCTTGGATGGTGCTCCTAAATAACTCGGCCGACTGTTATCCGGATTCACCACAATCTTTTCCAATACAATTTCAGGATCAACCATATAAACTTTCAGTGTATGGAATCCCGGTTTCTCCACATCTATTTCTACATCCAACCAGCGTATATTATCAAATACTTCATTTCTTAAATACATGCCTTTACCGCTTAGGGCCAAAGTACTTTTAGTAGGGAGTGCTTTCAATACTTTTGATAGAGCAAGGTTTTGGGAATTGTATTCTTCAAAAGTATCGACAAAACCTTTTCGAGCATCCAGTACTATGGGCTTTTTTTCATCTATGCCTACCGCTATGCGGAGTCCGCGTGCCGGATTGACATCTTGGGTAGGTAAAATACCTAAAGCTACTGTTGTTTTTCCTGCCGAAGGAAGGTATATCTTATATTCCAGACGGGCAGCTTTCTTGTGTGTCAATGTGCTGGACGCCGTCACTGGCGTTATTCCCATGCAGCCTTTGCCTCTACCCAAATCCGGAATAAAGACCCAAGCTGCCTGTTTCCCTGAAATGTTGGCATTATAAGCGTGTGCCGGTATGGAGAATTCGGAATGGGCCAGTGTTCCAAAGAACGTCTCTTTGCTATGGGGGAGTGCTGTGTTGACAATCGTTACTTTTACTTCTGCTTTACTCTTGCCGCATACTATTTCTACATTTCCTTCTACCGTACCTTGTGGTGCTTTGGACCAGTCAATGGAAACATGCAGGCGATTGTCTTTAGCTGCTTTGCCCTCGGACTCATCTACCTTTATCCACGGTTGGGAGGTGAGAACTGTATATTCAATTTCTCCTACTCCACGATTGAAAACCTCTATATAATGAGTCTGATTGTTCAGGGCATCGAACACTGGCAATGAAAGCTGTTTTGCCATAAGTGGCCAGGCTGCTTCGCTGCCTTCCACCGCAACACCGAGACTTGGAGAACCCAGCGGATTCACCATTGACAGTTCAGGTAATTCATTGTCCTTGGGCATATACCATTTCGTATAGCCAATATGTTTGTCAGACATCATATGTTTCCATTTTCCGTTGGCTGTTTCATTATTGTAGCGATGACTTAAATGCCAGTCGAGATTGAATAATTCTTTTGCGCGGTCTGCATAATCATTGGCACTGACACGCCCTTGTTTTGCATATAAACGATTTTTGCCGACTGAAAGATAGATCTCAGCCACTCCGGCAGAGGCTTTCACCGGATAGAGTACCAATTGATAATAAGCATCTTTGGCTTCTGGTGATAGCTTGTGTTCCAGTTCCTCGGCTTTTACTGTAAGTTCCTTCCATGCGGCCAACATACGGTCGGCTTCATGGTAATTGACAATGCTGAACACATCGGGAAGTTGCACTTCCGCTTTGCGTAACAAGTTATATTTGGTGTACTTAGATACGATATCGGCTATTTCTCCGGCATATTCTTTCCCAAAAATGTGTCGTGCCCAATCTATCATATAATCTTTTGTTTTATCCGCCGGTATAGCGTCGGGATTCCACGCATAACGCATAATGAAATCGATTGGAAGTTCTTTAGGCTTGATATCACCTACATTGACCACCCAAAGGTCATCGATGCCCGATTGATATGCCAGATGGAGCTGTTCGCGTAATTTAGGTATGGTAGTCGTGGTAACCCACCGGTCATTCCATGGACCACCGTTCATGTCTATGTGGTAATACAATCCCATCCCTCCCTTGCGTTTCTTTTCTTTGTCGGGACCTGTACGCCGAATATACCCCCAGTTGTTATCGCAGAAAAGCAGCATTACATCATCGGGTACTGTAAAACCAGCATCATAATAACGTTGCACTTCGGTGAATATAGCCCATAACTGGGGGATCTCAGACGGTTCTTTTCCATACACCTCTTTTAATACCTGCCGCTGACCTTCTATAACTTTTTTCAGTACCTGCATATTAGCCTCATCGCCTTCCTTGCTCATCGCCACGTCTCCATCACCTCTCATACCGATAGTTACGACATTTTCGAAGTTTTTATTCCGTTCCATACCCTTACGGAAAAAGTTATCAAGCCGTTCTTTGTTTGTCTTATAGTCCCAAGGACCTACTTCTTCTTTTCTTCGGGTGTATTCTTTATGGGCACGCATCATTGGTTCATGGTGGGAGGTTCCCATGACAATTCCGTACTCATCGGCCAAAATCGGATTCATCGGATCATCTTCGTTAAATGCACTTGCCCACATGGCGGGCCAGAGGTAGTTAGCCTTCAAACGTAACAACAGCTCAAAAAGATGTACATACATCTTGGAGTTGACGCCACCAAATTTTTCGGTAGCCCAGTTGCCGAAGGAAGGCCACTCGTCATTAATAAAGATGCCCCGGTATTTCACCTTAGGTTCGCCTGATTCGTAATAGCCGGATTTGATATAGGCAGACTTGCGCTTTTGCACAGGAGCATCTGCCCACCAGTACCATGGGGAGACACCTAATTGCTGTGAAAGTTCATAAATACCATATATGGTGCCTCGTTTATCACTGCCGGCAATGACCAGCCCTTGTCGGATGCCGGGACTCGGATTTTCAACAGTTGCTATTACAAAGCTTTCCCATTTCCCTTGCAAGTTCCGAAGCTTTATCTTGCCGGAAGCGGCGAGAGCATCTATAACCTTGCTTTTTCCTAACGTTCCGATTATGATTTCGTACTTCCCGGAAACGGCATCGGCAGATACATTGGTTTTTGCACCGGTCACGCGTTCGATGTCTTTGTGTAAATCGTTGATAGCACGAATTACTCCTTTATAATCATGTGAATCGTAACGGATGGTTGCACATTCCCGGTGGACGTCTACCACAGGAAAATCTTTAGTAGCAGTAGCATAGTCATGAACAATAGGAGGGATGACACTCATTGTTTGTTGTGCATTGAGCGACAAGTCACATGCAAACAAGAATAGTATCCCTAAACAAAACATCTTTTTTTTCATAAAATTATTTTTTATTTATTGGTAAATTAATACAAACTCAACAAATTGCAACTATCTATAAATTTAGTAATTAGCAAAGTGAGATTTTAGTTTGTTCTTCTCAGCGCATATCTCATCGCCGTATGCCGTACACAGGGACTTGAGAAACACGACAAAGTTGGTAAAAGGATATACCTTTACTCCCACCTTGTGAAACTTAGCGAGCTGTTTGTCTATGTATTTCGCCCGCTGCTCTATCCACTGCCTTTCCTGCCTATCTTTTATAAGTTCCTTTTTACATTGTCGTATGTAATAGTGAAATTGACGTGCCAGTGTGTCACCGCTCCGCTGAATTTCTAGCTTTCTAAAAATTCCGGATCATTATATTTTGTAACATACGGTTTCTCGCCAGAAGTGTTATGTACCATGTCAAGTACATATTTCATTTTCTCTTGATCATTGGTTATTATTAATCCTCAAATCCGCAACCTATAGGGTTTAGTGGGATTTTGCTTGCAAAGCGAC
>ENA-OPCL01002521-OPCL01002521.1-human-gut-metagenome-genome-assembly--contig:-NODE-2521-length-11831-cov-1.637228_pt1 | contig 11831 bp, 7 predicted proteins | sample MGYA00241251_ERZ501482 | MGnify/ENA primary metagenome ERZ501482 (study PRJEB25962, sample SAMEA2042581) | human gut metagenome | biome: human gut; feature: human-associated habitat; material: faeces... | reverse complement strand
ATTATCATAAGAATTCTCAGTATCCTTTACAAGGTCTCCGCCAAGCAGGATCAGGTCCGGTGAAAGATTTTCTATATCCTCTACAAGATCGCCGTTATCCATTCCGTATTCCCGCAAATGCACATCTGTCAGAAAAACTACCCGAATACTGTGTGTCAGCTTTCGGGAGCTGACCTGATAAAATTCCGCCGTATAATTCGTCCGGTTATCGTAAATATTTTTGGCAAGTCCGCCTGCCAAAAGCAGGATCAAAAACAGAAACTTCGCCAGAAACGTCATTCTTTTTTTTAATCTGTTTTTTCCAGCTTTCTTTTCCGTATGTTTTATGTTTTTTGCAGGTTCTCTCTCTATGGGCAAAGCTTTACTGCTGCTTCTTCTCTGATGTACCTTGCGTACCAGCGCCTGTTCCCGCATCCGGTTTGCATAGTGATTCGGCGCAAGTGCAAAGACAAGAGCCTTTGCTCTGCGTCTGGCTTTATAGGCACATTTTAAAACGACAAGTCTCTTTACACCAAGCTTTTTTCTGCTTTTTGGTTCACTGGCACAATAGCAATCAATATATTTCCAGGACAGATCATCTTCCAGAAGCCTGCGCAGCTTCCGGGGCTTTACTGTTTTATAAAGCTTCCTCAGTCCATCGTAGATCTTCACCCTGTCCGCAATTTTTTTTGCGTTTAAGGCTGTGGAATTCATAATGGAATCGCTTCTGGAATTATCATAATGATAATAGACATAATCTGTCAACACAACCCGTTCCGCTTTTAACAATGCTCTCGGTGTAAATTCTTCATCTTCATGTAAAATACCGTACTCAAAATACAGGTCATTTCTGACAAGAAAATCTCGCCGAAACATGGTTCGGATAACCTCTACCCGAAGTGCACCACCCTCCAGACATCCCATCAGATATGCCGGGCCGCTATAGATACGATGATACTGAAAACGATCCTCCGCCACCTTTTCAAACCGTGCCATCCCTTCAGAGGGCTTCTCCAGTGCCATTTTGGAGATAATGATATCTGCAAAGCCTGCCCTTGCTTCCTTCCATAGGTTGGCACAGGCCTGGGGCTCCAGATAGTCATCGCTGTCTACAAATAAGACATATTCCCCATGCGCCCGCTCCAGTCCGTAGTTGCGCGCATCCGACAAGCCGCCGTTCGGTTTATGGTAAGCGATAATCCGTGCATCTTTTTTTGCATAATTGTCACAAATTTCTCCGCACCGGTCAGGGCTGCCGTCATCTATAAGAATAATTTCCAACGGCAAAAAATCCTGCGCAATCAGTGACTCTACACACCGGACAAGATACTTTTCCACCTTATAAATTGGTACAATTATTGAAATTTGCACATCCTGTTTCTTCATCAGCAATTTTGCTCCCAACGCTTCTCATTTTTTCTGTTCAGAGCACATTTGTAAACATCTTCATGCCATTCGATCACTGCATCATAATCAAAATTTTCTTTGACATATTCCATTTCCTGCTTCAGCAACTCTTCGTCTTTTGGAGTTGTCAATTCCTTCGAAAGCGCAGCCGCCAGCGAATCAATATTCTCTGCCTCAAACTCTGCCCCGTATTGTTTGGTAATCACCGTATTTGCCGGAATATCACTGACCAAACATCTTCCGCCACAGGACATTGCCTCCAGAAGGGCAAGGGAAAGTCCCTCGGTATGACTCGGAAGGACAAATAGCCTGCAGTTGGAAAACAGCTCAGCGAGCTCTTGTCCCTGCACCAGGCCGGTACGGATCACCCTCGGGTCTGCATCGATTTTGTGGAGCATTTCTTTTCCAAATTCCGTTTCCGGGATCGGGCCAGCCAATACCAGGCGTTCCTGCAGCCGGAGCTTCTGATACGCCTCCAGCAAATCCTGCGGTCCTTTTTCCGGAGAGATCCGTCCGACATACAGAATATAGCTGTCTTTTTCCAGGCCATATTTTTCCCGGATGACATTACAGGAAACCGGTGTGATCCGTTCCACTGCATTATGGATCAGAATAGAGTCCCGATTATACTTCTGCAGAAAATATTGTTTCTCCTCTTCGGAAAGAACGATTACTTCATCAGCAAAACGGGCGGCAACTTTTTCTCCCAGACGGAGATAGAAGGAAGCGAAACCACCCCACTTATCACTTCTCCAGTTCAGTCCATGCACCGTGCATACCGTATGCTTGCCAAACAGCTTTGCAAGAAACAATGGAACGGAGGGTCCGATCGCATGATAATGAATGACATCAAAATCATGGAATATTGTATCAAATGTCGCCAGAAAAGAATAGACCATCGCATTCAAAATCTGCTTTTTAAATGTAAAAATCCGCTTGACCCTGACGTTCTGTTCCAGATAAGCATTATGCCCCTTTTGCCTGCCTCTGTTGTACACGGTTACCTCATGTCCTCTGGCAGCAAGTCTGGTCGAAAGCTCATAAACTACCACCTCTACGCCTCCGGAACGAGAAGGGAAATCTTTATGTCCTATCATCGCTATTTTCATCTGTGTCTTCCCTTTCATTTGTATTTTTCTGAAGAAGAATGTCTCCTTTGTGATATCGTTCTCACTCTTTCTTAACAGAATCTTAACATGCAGTGCCCAACTGCAGTATATCGTCTGATTCTGCTGCGCCTTTTCCCCTGAGACGCATATTTCTTCCTCTGTTCCCCGCTCTTTTAGATTTTTCCCTATTAGTTTAGATCAAGCTTCACTATCTGTAAAGATTTTCAGAAATTTTCCAGCTCCTTTAGCACGGTTACTGTGGCTTCGTACGCTTCTGCCACCTTCTGATATAACTCCTCGCTGCCCTCGGTCTGACGTCCGCGCAGCTTTTCGGTCAGCTCGCAGTCTATTTCGTATAATCTGTCCAGCCCAAGATTGGCGCAGATACCCTTTAAGGTGTGTGCGGCGCGGAATGCGTCCTCTCCGTCCTTTTCTTTCAGGGATTCCGTCAGCTCCTCAAAGCTCTTGTCTTCCAGAAATTTAACTGCAAACCGTTTTACCAGCGCTTCGCTGCCCAGGCGTCCCAGTACTTTGTCAAAATCAGATCCGATTTTTTCATAGCATTCTCTGACTGTCATCTTTTCCTCTCCTTTTCCCTTATCCTCTATCCTTCTGTCTTCAAACCCGCCACGAGGGTGTTACCCCCCCCCCCAGAAGTGTCCAGTTATTTCTGTTCCTGCATTCATCAGCTGAATCGGAATATCCTCCTTTATCTCCAGCAGACATTCTATCAACAGCGGATTGAACTGTCCGCATTCTCCTGTGACGATCATTTCGATGGCTTTTTCATGTGGAATTGCCTTTTTGTATACACGCTCGCTGGTCAGTGCATCATATACATCTGCAAGGGAAACCACCTGTGCTGAAATCGGGATCTCGTCCCCCTTTAAGCCGTCCGGATAACCTTTTCCGTCATAGCGCTCGTGATGCCAGCGACAGATCTGTTCTGCAATACGTACCAGCGGTTCCTCCTGATACTGTTTCAGATCTTGCAGCATCGACCACCCGATCACGGTATGCTTTTTCATTTTTTCATATTCTTCCTGCGTCAGCTTTTCGGGCTTATTTAAGATGGCTTCCTCAATGCCGCTTTTGCCGATATCATGAAGTGCCGACGCCAGTGCGATCCGGTTTAAGTCTCCCCATGTCATCTGGTATCGATCCGTTTTCTGCATCAGCTTTTTCAAAAGAATCTTCGTCAGTATTCCGATATTCCGGACATGCTGTCCGCTCTCTCCGTTTCGGCATTCTACGATATGACTCAGGATATTGACCATAATTTGGTTGTTTTTCTCTTTTTCCTGCATCTGGCCTGCAACCAGGTCGATCAGCTTGCGCTGCTTTGCATACAGCTTGATGGTATTATATACACGTTGGAGAACAACACTTGTATCAAAGGGTCTGCCGATATAGTCTGATACGCCCATTTCGTATGCCTGACGGATATGTAGTTCCGAGTCTTCGCTGGAAATCATGATGACCGGAATATCTTCGATGAGATGTTCTTTATTCATCACATTCAAAACACCGAGTCCGTCCATTCCCGACATGATGAAATCCAGTAAAACGATAGATATTTCTGTTCCGTATTGATGCAGCAGCTCCAGACACTCTTCGCCACTGGATGCTTCTATAATGTCAAACCTATCCTTCAGCATTTCGAAGAGAATCTCCCGGTTGATCTTGGCATCATCCACAATGAGGACAAGCTCTCTGCCGGAGTCGCGTTCCAGCCTTTCTCCGACCTTCTGACGGATTCCCTCCGTACTGCTTTCTGTCACAACCTGATTTCTATGCTTCTTTGCCTGATACATCAGCCGATCCGCACGCTCCAAAGCGGTCCCCACAGTCTCTTCCACCGTCGTTACTCCTCCGATGCTCACAGAAAGGGAGATACCCGGATAGCCGTCCAAAGTGGTCTGATGAAGCTGTTTTTGGATCTGGTTGAGTTTTTTGTCAAAGGCGTCCTTCCGGATCCCGGGCAGTACCAGCAAAAATTCGTCCCCGCCGTAGCGGATCAGAAAATCTGATTTTCGGATATTGGATAAGATCACTTTTGCAGCACTATTGAGTGCAAGATCCCCCACATTGTGTCCGTAGGAATCGTTATAATATTTAAAATTATCCAGATCCATCATCGCAATGCCCACAGGTCCCCACATATTTTTGACCTTTTCTTCATAATAACGGCGGTTGAATACACCTGTCAGCACATCTTGATAGAGCTTCTCGTTATAGCCTGCCAGCTGTTCAATCAGATATTGTTTTTCCTCCAGATCCGTCAGTGCATCCTCATCCAGACGGTGTACCAGCTCCATCACGTAAGGCTTTCCATTCATTTCCAGATATCTTGCGATCACCTGATAGATGTCATTCCCCACAATCTCCAGCTTGCACTTTTCTTTTCTGCTTCTGACTGCCTCCAGTGCAATGCAATGCTTACAGGGAGCCGAGTATTTCCACAGATCATAACAATGGCAGATTTCTGGTGCATCGATCTCCACCGGTTCTGCTTCCATGCCATCGTTTCTTCGCAGCAGCCTTTCCCCGTCCAGGAGCCTCACAATCGGAAAAAGCCTGCGGAAATATTTCATTTCTTTCTGAACCTGTTCTTTTGTTATGCTGACTTCCTGATTCATTCTTTTTTCCTCGCTGCAATATATTACATTTCATTTATTATATTGCGTTTTTTTTGACTTGTCCATATATTACGTTTTTTTGCCTTGTCCATCCCCTCGTGCCTTGGCACATTCTTTTTTGTATAGAGACGCTGTTTCCTACACGAAAAAAGGCGGAAGCGCCAGATACCTGACAGCTTCCACCCGATTTTTTCTATATTCTGATTGACGTTCACATTTATTTGCGTCCCTGCAGCGCCTGTGCGATATCTTCTCTCATATCGATAACCGCCTGTCTGGATGCGTCCGCATAGTTAGCCGCACCAAACTGTGCATATTTTTCCTGCTGATATGCTGCAATGATGCCGCGGGAAGAGTTGACAATCGCGCCAAGTCCGTCTTCATTGAAAAAGTGGACCAGATCAGCGCCCTTGCCGCCCTGTGCGCCGTAGCCGGGCACGAGAATGTAGGACTTCGGCATCACCTTGCGCAGCGCCTTGCCCATTTCAGGATAGGTTGCGCCAACAACCGCACCAACATTGCTATATTCGCTGCCCATGCACTCGCTGCCCCATTCGGCAACCTTTTCACCGACGATTTCATACAACGGTCTGCCGTCCACCAGACGATCCTGGAACTCACCACTGCTGGGGTTGGAAGTTTTTACCAGCACAAAAATGCCCTTATTTTCTTCTTTGCAGACCTTTATGAACGGATTGATGCCGTCGGAACCCAGATACGGATTCACCGTTGCAAAATCCTCGTCAAAGGGCGCATAGCTCTTTTCTCCCACTACTACTTTTCCGAGATGGGCAACCGCATAAGCCTCAGAAGTGGAACCGATATCGCCGCGTTTTACATCGCCGATGACAACCAGACCTTTCTCTTTGCAGTATGCGACGGTCTTCTGGAATGCGATCAGACCTGCTACGCCGAACTGCTCATACATGGCGATCTGCGGCTTTACTGCCGGAATCAGATCCGCTACTGCATCCACGATGCCCTTATTGTACTGCCAGATCGCTTCTGCAGCGCCCTTTAACGTCTCGCCGTATTCCGCAAAAGCAGCTTTCTGAATCTGCTCCGGAATAAATTTCATCATCGGGTCCAGTCCGACAACGATTGGAGCATTTGTCTTTTTGATATTTGCAATTAACTGGTCAATCATATCTTTTTCTCCTTTTTGTTTTCCTGGCTTGCGTCAGTTTTCCAAGCTTCTGCTATGGTATCACATTCTGCTTCGGGCAACAAGTCCGGCGATGGGGTCTTCGATCAGTTTTTTGGAAAGTACCGCACCTGCGCCGGTCAGAAGCAGCGCCAGAATCAGAAACGCTGCGTTCGGCAGTCCGATCTGTACCCGCACCATGCCGAGCCCTTCTAAAATGACGGCATGCACCAGATAAATCTCATACGAATACCGATCCGTCCACAGCACAGCGTCCGAAATCCGACCGCCGATTCCTTTCCTGCAGAACCGAAAGCCGCTGCCTGCAAGCAGTAACATGCCAAAGCACCACGACCACCAAATAAACGAATCCGTCTGCGCCCTGCCAAGGGCCAAACCCGCACCTGCTGCCGCAAGCATGCCGATATAGACAAGCAACTGCACGCCGATACGCCTTCCCGCCTGATGGATCTCCCAGACCAACATACCGAGCAGAAAATAATGCAGGTAGTAAAAAATCATCATGTAATCACCGTATCCGGTTTTTACCCACAAATACCGCAGAATCAATGCCAGTACATAGCAGAAAAACGCGCTCGTACAGCCGCGGATCAGGCGCACAAAGACCGGCACAAGCAGATAAAACGCCATAAACAGGCTGATCGTCCAGGTTGCGCTCAGGTTTCCCCAGAAATCATTCGGTGCAGGGATCACGCTGTTTGTCAGGAAAAAATACCGAAGCCAGTACAGGCCCTGCGGGTCTGCCGGAATATCCTTTAAAATCAGCCCGTGCAGCAGGATGTTATAAAGGATCACCCCATAATATAGCGGAAGAATCCGCACCAGACGTTTTTTATAATAGGTCAGCAGCTCTTTTTTTCCAGCCGTCGGGAGCTTTCTGTCACAGCAGGCGAGATAGCCGCTGAGGACAAAAAAGAGATACACGCCCGCCGCTCCCTGATTGGCAAGCCACGCGGCTTTTCCCGTCGCTTCCAGCCTCGGTGCAAGGTGGGTGATAAACACTCCGATACAGGCAAGCGCCCTCAGAAGCTGAATGTGTTCGTATTTTTGTTTCATATTCTTCCAATGCTCTGCATCAAAAACCGGAACATTGCTGCGTAGGTTGCACCATCATAATGCAGTCCGTCTGCCTGCGTGGTATATCCGCTGCCCGTCAGAAACACATACAGATTCAGTCGTCCGATTCTGGCATCCAGCCGGTTGTTTAACTGGTTGTTAAAATATTCTACCGCCCAGTTGCGTTTTCCGTATTCGTTTTCCCCGACCGGACCGACCGAGGCGAAGTACACCGTCGCACCTTTCGAAATCCAATCCTGTGCATATCGGTTAATCGTCGCAACATAATCGTTGTGTCGTGATAAATCATTGACGCCGTAATTGAGAATAATCACTGAGCCGGGCGTCACATACTGGTCGACGTCCTTTTTCGCCTGGGCGGTGGAAAGCCAGTCCACGCCACCTCCAAAGCATGTCACAAAGGCCGTACCAGGCCATGCTGCCGTTCCACCGACTGCATTCGCCATCTGTCCCGTGCGGGAGTCCCCGACGAAGATGACGTTGCCGCTGCCCGCCGGAATGGGGGCTTTCTGCTCAGCCTGCGCCTGAGCCAGTGCCGCCTGCTGTACTGCTGCCTGCTGCGCCAGTGCCGCCTGCTGCGCTGCCAGTGCCGCCGCTGCTGTTTGGGCCTGTGCCACCTGCTGTTTCACCGCTTCCGCCTGTGCAGCAAGCGCTGCCGTCATCGCTACATCCACGCAGACCTGCTGACAGGCTGTCTGTGTGATATAGCCGATCGCATTTCCATAGACAATCTGGTACATGTCACTTTTCCCGCTGCCGGTCTGCCCGCATACGTTGACCGTCGTGCCGGCCGGTAAAATACCAAGTGCTGCAGAGGTTTTATCCGCCTGCTGCGTCACCGTTTTTTCTTCCCCGACGACTGCTGCCATCGTAACCGGCGTCACTTTTTTCCCGGATGCTGCCTGTGCCGTCATCGATATCGACAATCCGAGGCAAAGGCACAACGCCAGACAGCAGATACGGGCGATCGCGCCGCCAAAAACCGTTTTTCTGATTTTTACACGTTTCTCCATAGTCATTCCCTACATTTCTTTCTAAGCAGCCATGCGACTATACTGTCCTGTCCGTGTGTGGGGCTACCGCGTCTGCAGAAATACCGCTTCCCGCTGTGCCTTTTCATCGTCCGGATACAAAGCAAGGTACTGATCCATCGCAAGCTTCGCCTTGTCGTACTGCCCAAGATATTCATACGCTACCAGTTCGTTGAACATCAGCGACTGCGTCGCCGTATTGCCCTCTACTTCCAGCCCCGCCTGGAACGCTGCAAGCGCCGCTTCATAATCGCCGCCCTTTAATTTGCAAAGCCCGAGCTGATTGTACAAAGACGCGTCCGGCGTTTTGTTCTGCAGGTAGGTGTTATAAACACTCGCCGCATAATTGTAGTCACCGAGTGCCTCATAGGTCTGACCGAGCAGGGACGCTGCTTCCGCACCGCCGTTTTCCTGCGCCTTTTCCAAAGAGGTACGGGCCTGCTCATAATCGCCCAGGTAGTAGCTGATTCTGCCGAGATCGAAATCCGAAATCCGCTTCCTGTCGCCGTCCAGAACATTTTCCAGATAGGATTTTCCAAGATCGTCCTGTCCGTATTTGCTGCAGCTGCAGAAAATATCAATCCGGATGTCGTAATCGTTCGGCGCAGCCTCAACCGCCTTATCAAAATCGGCTTTCGCAGCGTCCGTACTGCCCTGCTCCAGCTCCATGGTTCCTTTTAAGTACCAGGCGGTCTTTTCCCCGGGCTTCAGATCCGTGATTGCCTGATAAACATGGATCGCTTTGTCGACCTGTCCGTTCCGATAATAGGCGGTCGCCAGATAATAGTTGATGTCATAATCCATCGCATCCGAACGCGGGCTGCTCTGCCCCAGCGCCTTTTCAAAGCTCGCCGCTGCATTCTCATAATCCGTCATGCCCATGTAAGCCAGCCCCTGCCCTCTGTAAACCTGACGCATATCCTCTTTATTCAGGGCTGCCGCCTCGAAGCAGGTCAGCGCGCCCTCATAGTCCATCTGCTCCACCAGCGCAATTCCCTGCGAAAGATTATCCTCCTTCGCAGCACCGCAGCCGGTAAGGAGCGCGCACGCCAGAAGCGCCGTCGCGAACACAATGCAGATCTGTCTATCCTCTCTGTCTTTTTGTTTCTCTTTCTTCACGTTTCCTCCAGTCCGTACGCAAAGCCCCTGTATGCCGTTCTATTCCTGCACCAGAAGGATTCCATCCATGCGGACCCCGCTCTCGCCAAAGAACAGCGTCAGCTGGTTTTCCCCGCTTTCCGAGAAGCTTATCGTTACCGCACGCTCTATGATCTTGTTGTCGGTTCCGTTAAAGGTCGTCGTCTGCTGCAGGACGCCGTTGACAAAAATGGAAACCGGCAGCTGCGCAAACGGATTTTCTCCGGAATGCATTTTAAAAATCATCTGATAGCTGCCTGCTTTGGAGACGTCCAGCAGATACCCGGCGCGCACGCCCTTCTGGGTGCTCAGCTTTGTCAGATCGAGCTTTGTCTCTTTTTCTACTTTCTGACTTGCGATCACATTTCCTGCCATCGCATCCTTTGCCGGATTGTTAATTTCTTCACATACATCAAATTCCCGATCACAGAAACGGTTCATCACCGGAGAACGCATCAGAAAATGACAGATATTCTTTGCATTTCTAACCAGCTGTCCTCTTGTGAGCCGTCCATCTGCCAGGCCCTCCATCGTGTTGTCATTTGCAGAGTTCGAAGCAGAATCCGAAACAACCATGTAAACGTCGTTCTGAGCGCGCACCATCGGAATCGTATTGCTCTGGGAGCCTTCCTCGCCTTCCTCGTTCATCTTCGCCCACCAGTCGGTCATTACCACGCCCTGATAGCCCCAGTCTTTCCGCAAAATCGTCGTCAGCAGGTCGTAGTTGCCTGCTGTCCAGATTCCGTTGATCGGTCCGTAGGTAGACATAATGCTGTAGGCATGTCCTTCTTTTACTGCGATTTCAAAGCCCTTTAAATAGATCTCGCGCAGCGCACGTTCGGAAACAACGCCGTTTGCATCGTGCCGCTTAAATTCCTGGTTATTTCCCGCAAAGTGTTTAATCGTTCCGGTCACACCATATTTTCCCATGCCCTTTAACTGAGCTGCAGCCATCGTACCTGCCACACAGGGGTCTTCCGAAAAATATTCAAAGTTTCTGCCGTTTAACGGATTGCGATGAATGTTCATGCCAGGCCCCAGCAGCGTATCAATCTGATTCTTGCGCAGCTCCATTCCTTCCATCTCATAAAGCTGTTCCACCAGCTCCGGATTAAAGGTGCAGGCAAGCAGTGTGCCGTTTGGCAGGGAAAAGGCGATGGTTCCGCAGTCCATACGGATTCCGGAGGGTCCATCCGAGCAGCCCGCAACCGGGATTCCAAATGCCTTTAAGGAATCCGTCACACCGCCGAATGCAGATGCAATGCCAGGTGTTGCCTTCGGAGAGCACATGCCCTCTCCCCGGACCAGGCATGCCAGATCTTCGTCCGATAACTGAGATAAAAACTGTTCCAGCGTCACCTTTTTATCACAGACATCCGCTAACTTCCAGCCCTGATCGCCGATGCAGGCCTCTGCCTCCGGGCGTTCTGTCCGGATTCTTTCTGCCAGATCGACGCTCCGCAGAGGCGCTGCCTGTTTTCCGATTTCCAGAACCGTCTCTCCGTCTGTGCCCTTTTTGCCCGTTTCGACCGGAACCAGACGCTCATATGGCTGTACCGGTGCAAGCGCCTCTTCCAGTCTGGAAATGACGCACAGCTCGTCTAACTGCACCTCGCAAACCTTTTTCGCGCTGCGGACATCTGTTCCGACATAGATGCCATAGGCGCCAGCTTCCAGCACCCAACAGGATTTCTCCCCGGTTACGCCGCTGTCATCATAGGATGCACTCTTTTCCAGGGAAACGACGAGATTTACCTCCTCCCCCTCTCCTGGCGTAAGCAGCTGCGTCTTGTAAAAGCTGTTTAGATTCCGGACAGGCTTGCCAAGCTTTCCCTGAGGCGGGCAGACATACACCTGCACGACTTCTTTTCCGGCAGTCTTTCCGATGTTTTTAACCAAAACGGTAAGTTCTGCTTTCGTACCGTCCGTTCTTGTATTCAAAACCTCCACGGAAAAATCCGTATAAGACAGACCAAAGCCGAAGGGATAGCTTACTTTTTCCTTTGCAAAGGTTTCAAAATAACGGTAGCCAACGTAAATATCCTCTGCATACACATTGCATACAGCATCTCCAAAATTATCCGTAGACGGATAATCCGAAATATCTGCTGCGATCGTATCGCTCAGCTTACCACAGGGGTTCACTGCGCCGGTCAGGATATCTGCCGCCGCGTGTCCGCCCTCCTGACCGCCCTGCCATACATACAAAACTGCCTGGGGCTGGTAGCGGTCCACCCATTTCATATCAATGATATTGCCGACATTGAGAAGCACAACAGATTTATTG
>ENA-OPCL01002516-OPCL01002516.1-human-gut-metagenome-genome-assembly--contig:-NODE-2516-length-11852-cov-2.468763_pt1 | contig 11852 bp, 9 predicted proteins | sample MGYA00241251_ERZ501482 | MGnify/ENA primary metagenome ERZ501482 (study PRJEB25962, sample SAMEA2042581) | human gut metagenome | biome: human gut; feature: human-associated habitat; material: faeces... | reverse complement strand
TCATGAATAAAGGAGAACATGTCGCGTTGCAGGTATCAGATAAATTATTAAAACCACTCACAGAGGCGAAATATTTAAATGCGGATAATGTCAGCCGGTATCGCTGCATTATGCGCATTTTTTTTGAAAATTATGAAAAATTGAAATACTGGATGTATCAGGAAGATGTCTATGAAGAAATGATAAAAGAACCTTTTTTCGCGGATTATCGTCCGGAGCAGTGTCAACAGGATCTGGCGATGTTGGTGGAATGGAAGAACCTGAATACAATTCAGGATACAAGAAATGTTGCGACTATCGAAGAATTTAAGAACAAGAAATACAGATACCAGATGTCAGAATACAGTGTGGAAATCGAACGACTGGTACTGCGTCTGGAGAATCTTTTTATTGAAGGAGCGTCACTGGAACCAACATTGCTTGAGAGAATCAGAAGAGAAATTGAACGAGTTCCGGAAATGACAGAATCGGATGAAAATACAGTTTATACCTGGTGGTCGGATCTGAATAATGATTTTGTCCGCCTGAACCAGAATTATCAGGATTATATCCGTGATCTGAACAGTGTGAAAGCAGAAGAAATGAGGCATACAAAAAAATTTCTGGTTTTCAAAGACCGATTAGTTGAATATCTGCGCAGTTTTGTCAAAGGATTACAGAGAAATGTAGGAGTAATAGAAGAAAATCTTCGTGTACAGAAGGAAGAAGTCTGGGAGATTATTTTCGAGAAAATTATTAATTATGAGCTTCTGATACCCAGAATGGAAGTTGAAGAAATAACCAGGCCGATGATTGAACAGAAAATAAGAGGAAGATTTCAGAGTATTTATAACTGGTTTGTTGGAGCAGAAGGAACTGAAAATGAAGCTGGAAAGCTGTTTGATGCAACAAATGAGATCATCCGCAGGATTACAAGATATGCAGCTCAGCTAAGTGAAAAGAATGCTCTTGGAGCGAATCGAAAAGAAGAATACAAAAAAGTGGCAGAACTTTTTCTTCGTTGTAAGGATATGTCAGAAGCACATAAAATGTCAGCCATGGTTTTTGGACTTGAACAGCCGTATCATCTGGCGGGTGAATTGATCTGAGAAACTGACAGTATGAATCAGGGAGTATATGAAGAAGCCCCATTACAGATCAGGTTGAAGCCAAGAGTACGCACCTACAGAGAAAAATCAAAGAGAAGCGGTATACAGGAAACAACGGAACAGAAACGTGAAACAAGAAGAAAACTGCTTCAGCAGCAGAAAGAAGAAATGCAGAAGCTGCAGCAGCTGGAGAAAAATGGCAGAATTGATTTTGCATATATCGGGATGGCGGCAAATGAATACGGCTGGTGGTATTTTAACAACGGACAGATTGATTTTGGCTATAACGGTTTTGCCGCAAATGAATATGGTACATGGCTGTTTACAAACGGTATTTTAAATACGGGATTTACCGGTATGACATTAAATGGTGGTACATGGGTATATGTTACAGATGGTTATATCAGTAATACCTATACCGGAATGGCATTAAATGACTATGGCTGGTGGTACTTTAACAATGGTGTTTTGGATTTAAGCTATACCGGAATGGCATTAAATGAATACGGCTGGGGGTATTTTAACAATGGTCTGCTTGATTTAACATTTACGGGTGTCGGCAGTAATGAATACGGCGACTGGTACTTTAAAGACGGAACAATCGCTTTTGATTATTCAGGTACAATTAGCTTTGGCGGACAGGATTATACCGTAACCAATGGATATGCTGTAAAAGCATAAATCTGACAAACTAAGATTGAATTTATAAAAAGACCGGCAGAGGTGCAGCGCATTGTAGCATCTCTGCCGGTTTTTCTATTTAACAAAAACCTTAACAAAAAACCATGTAATATTTTATTGAAACAGGTTGGATACAATGGTATAATGAAAATAAGTAGATATGAAAAAAATGACATAGACGACACGAGAAAACAGCAGTAAGGAGGAACAACATATGATTCAGGCAATGGTCAAAAAATTGAATGGGAAAAGACTGCGGCAGCGTATTTCATCTGCAATTTTAATAGTTGCAATATTGGTAAGTTTTTCTGGTATTCTTGGAGGAACTGCCATGTTAGTAATGGGTATCCAGTACCATTACGCATTAACCAATTATGGTTTTTCGCAGGGTGATATCGGTAAGATGATGATTACATTTGCAGATACCAGAAGTAACCTGCGGGCGGCAATCGGTTATCAGGATAAGACACTGGTACAGGAAACCTACGAAGCGTATGAAACAAAGAAGCAGGCATGTAAGGATTATGCAGCTACAGTAGAAGAAACAGTTGCTTCCGCTGAAGAACGTAAATTGTATGATCAGATCATGAGCGGTATGGAAGATTATTTTACATCAGCTGATAAGGTAGTACAGATGGGTAAAGATGTAACGAATATCGATCAGAGAAATCAGGCACAGCGACTGGCAAAAGATGAAGTGGCACCGAAGTACGAAGCAATTTATGATAATATGGTACAGCTGCTGGACGTGAATACCAGCGAAGGTGACAAATTGGAAAATAATTTAAAGGTATTAACATATGTCTTACTGGCAATAGTTATTCTTATTATTATTGCGGCGATTTTAATCGCAAGAAAGCTGGGCGATGCGCTTGCGTTAAATATTGTAAATCCGCTCGATGCACTGGCAGAACGTTTTAAGGCCTTTGCACAGGGTGATTTGACAAGTGAATTTCCGGTAATGGAATCAGAAGATGAAGTATCTGATATGGTTACTGTTGCAAAGGATATGGCAGAGAATCTGTCAGCAGTTATTAAGGATGTTAATTACCGTATGGAACTGATGGCAAAGAATGATTATACAGGCTCGTCTGCAATTCCTGAAAAGTATCTGGGTGATTTTGCAGCCATGAATGATGCAATCCATCAGATGAACGAAGATATGAACGATACAATGCGCCACATTGAAGAAGCTGCCGCTCAGGTATCTATCGGTGCAGGCAACCTTGCAGAGGGTTCACAAAGCCTTGCAGAAGGTTCTACAGACCAGGCCGGTGCAGTTGAAGAATTACTTGCCTCTTTTGCAAGTATTACAGAAGGTGTAGAACATACACATGACAGTGCAAGCGTTTCGTATGATTTATCTGTGAAATATGCAAAAGAAGCAGACAGAAGCCAGCAGGAGATGCAGGCGGTTACGGAAGCTATGCAGCGTATGAGTGAAATGTCTCAGAAGATTGAAAGCATTATCGGTGAAATCGAAGAAATTGCTGAACAGACCAATCTGCTTGCATTAAATGCTTCTATTGAAGCCGCAAGGGCCGGAGAAGCCGGACGCGGATTCGCTGTTGTTGCAACACAGATTGGCAAGCTTGCTGACGAAAGCGCTCAGTCTGCAGTGAATACAAGAGAACTCATTATGAATTCTATTCAGGAAATTGAAAATGGTAACCGTGCCGTAGAGAAGACTTCTAAGACGATTATTGAACTGGTTCAGGGTATTAATGAAGTCGCAGAAAAGTCTAAAGAGCTAGAGGAGCTTTCAGAAACACAGACAGAACAGATGAAGCAGGCTGAAGCCGGTGTTAACCAGATTTCAGAGGTTGTACAGAGCAATGCCGCTATTGCGGAAGAATCTTCTGCAACAAGTGAAGAGCTTTCAGCAGAATCTATTTCACTGAACGAACTTGTACAGCAGTTTAAGCTGAAAAAGTAATTTTTGACACTGATATCAGAATATGCTAGAATTTAAAAATGCGTAGACACGCAGTGAAAGCATACAGAACAGATAAGCGTGAAGTCATGAAAAATGGACTTCGCGCTTTTTTGCACAGATGTTTGCTTTCGCTCAGAAAAGGAGAAATGCGAAAATCCATAAATCAAAGATTTTCGCATAACAGAATTGTGCCGCAGGCGTCACAATTCTGAATTTATCGCAGAACTGAATAAATTCAGTTCGCGATTCCTCCGGCATTAAAATGCCTGCGAAGTGTGAATCCTCCTTAAATTTAAGAGGATTCACACAGGAAAATTTGCTTCTGGGCGAAAGCAAATTTTCCTACTATCGTGACAAAGTCGCTCGGAATGGAGAAGAGTATGAAGTTTTTTATTGATACAGCGAATGTAGAGGATATTAAAAAGGCGAATGATTTAGGGGTGATTTGCGGGGTGACGACGAATCCGTCACTGATTGCAAAAGAAGGACGGGATTTTAAAGAAGTCATTCAGGAGATTGCATCTATCGTAGATGGACCAATCAGCGGGGAAGTCAAAGCCACGACAACCGATGCCGAAGGCATGATTGCAGAGGGCAGGGAGATTGCCGCAATCCATCCGAATATGGTTGTTAAAATTCCGATGACGGCAGAGGGCTTAAAGGCAACCAAAGTATTATCAGGCGAAGGCATCAAGGTCAATGTCACTTTAATCTTTTCAGCCAATCAGGCACTGCTTGCAGCAAGAGCGGGTGCGGCTTACGTATCGCCGTTTCTTGGCAGATTAGACGATATTTCACAGCCGGGGATTGACTTAATTCAGACGATTGTAGACATTTTCAGCAATTATGACATTCAGACAGAAATCATCTGTGCAAGTGTCAGAAATCCAATCCATATTACAGACTGTGCACTCGCAGGTGCGGACATTGCGACCGTACCGTACAAGGTTATTGAACAGATGATTCACCATCCGCTGACTGATGCGGGCATTGTAAAATTCCAGAATGATTATAAAGCGGTTTTTGGTGAATAAATTCAGTTCGCGATTCCTTAGGCATTAAAATGCCTGCGGAATGGAGATTAGAAGATACAGATAAACGCCGTCTGCGGCATGGAGGAAGTATGATTACAACGGAAAAAATCACAACAACGGACGTAAAACGTTTCAATAAAAACCGAATATTCCGGCTGATTCATTATGCGGATAAGATTTCAAGACAGGAGATAGCGGATATTTTACAGTTATCCCTGCCTACGGTTAATCAGAATTTAAAGCTTTTATTAGAGAAAAATCTGATTGACTTTGTGGGAAATTTTGAATCAACAGGCGGTAGAAAGGCACAGGCAATTACGGTAAACGGGATGTCAAAGTGCGCGGTCAGTGTCAATCTTTCAGATGCCGGCATTAAAGTGTCCCTTGTCGATTTAAAAGGGGAGATTGTCTTTTCGGAAAAAAAGAACATTTCTTTTACGGAAGATGCCGTTTACAGTGAGAGTATTGCGCAGCTTGTAAAAGATGTGATTTCCCGCAACAATGTCGCAGACGAAGATGTTTTGGGTGTGGGAATCACAATTCCCGGTATTTTTGATAATGACAATAAGACAATGGTGTTCTCCCCGACCATGGGAATCCGCAATTATCCGATAGCGGAGCTTACCAAAGCAATTCCTTATACCTGCCGTGCAACCAATATTACAAGGGCAAATGCGTATGCGGAATTCTGGTTTGACAGAAAATTTGAGAATCTGACGATGAATAATGTGGAGGATTTTAACCGTTCTGCGGCATCGGGTCAGTCTGATGCAAAGCTGTACGTCATGTTAAATACAGGTGTCGGCGGGGCATATATCGATAAAGAAAAATTACAGACCGGTGTGCATAACCGTTATGGCGAGTTCGGACATATGACGATTCATCCACATGGCAGAAAGTGTTTTTGTGGAAAAGAAGGCTGTTTTGAAGCGTATGTGTCAGCAAGACGGCTTTCGACGGAGCAGGATTGTACGCTGGATGAATTTTTCAGTCAGTTACAGCAGGAAAATCCGCGTTTTATCAAGGTGTTCGAGGAATATTTAGATGATTTGACAACAGGCATTAACAACCTGTATATTATGTGTGATGGAAATGTTGTTGTCGGCGGTCCGGTTGCAAAGTATCTGGTGCCGTATCAGGATAAAATCCGCAGAATGCTGGTTGAAAAGTATTCATTTGATACGGACGGTTCGTATTTCAGTTTTGCACAGTGTACGGCAGAACAGGCAGATACCGGGGCGGCACTGATGTTTCTTGGAGAGTTTATCAGTAATATCTAAGGAGTAGCGGGGCAGATATGCCACGGTGTAAAAAATGATGAATACCATGAAGAATTTCAGAAAGAATTTTAATTTAAAACACTGCGTCATAAGATTTATTATGGCGTGGTGTTTTGTCTGTCTTATAGAGGCAGTATGGATTGCGGTGACGGCAAAAAAGAAGATGAGTACTTTATCGTATGTAGGTGAAGTGCCGGTTGCTTTACATATACTGACGATTGCCGTTTTGTTTGCTGTATTGTATATCTTGTTTGAAAAAATAAAAAATATCCGGACAGAAAAAATGCTGCTGGTACTGGTAACGGTGCTGTATGCATTCACCGCAGTTATTCAGACACCGGATGTCTGGTTTTGTACCGGGATGGTGCTGTTGCTGACATTTACGTTTTCTTATGCGTTTGAGCCGGAAGCCTGTACAGATATCGATATGGATAATACAGCCGGAACGGCGACTCAGGCGGGAACATCGCAAGTCAATACGCAGAAAAAAGGCGAACTGTCCGGCAGAAGGGGTCTGCACATCATTTGTATTGTATCCGGTGTCCTTTTTGTGTTGTTTACGGGTGGCTGTACAGCATTGCGGGTGCTTGCCTATGAAGCACCGAATTTTGACTGCGGGCTGTTCTCACAGATGTTTCACTATATGAAGACAACATTTACGATGAATACAACCAGTGAGCGTGACCACCTGTTATCGCATCTGTGTGTGCATATCTCGCCGGATTTTTATCTGCTTCTGCCGTTTTATGCACTGTATTCAAAGGCAGTGACATTACAGGTCATGCAGGCAGTGGTGATTGCACTTGGGATTGTGCCCTTGCTCGGCATTTGTAAAAATCACGGCTTAACCCGCATGGAATCCGCATTGACAGTGAGTGCATACTGCCTCTATCCGGTAATGAGCGGCGGTTGTTTTTACGATATCCATGAGAATCTGTTCCTGCCGCTGTTTATATTGTCTTTTTTGTATTTTCTGGAAAAGGAAAATTTAAAGGGCAGTATCATCAGTCTGATCTTACTGCTGGGGGTAAAAGAAGATGCGGCGGTGTATGCGGTGTGTATTCTTGTTTACATGCTGTTTGTCAAGAAAAAGACAGGCTGGAAGCGCCACAGTATCATGCTTGCGGCAAGTCTGCTGTATTTTATTTTTACAACGGTGCTTTTGTCGGTCATCGGGGACGGTGTCATGACATACCGCTTTGACAATATGGTGTACGGGGACAGTGGCAGTATGTCTGGCATGATCCGCACCGTGCTTGCAGACCCGGCGTATCTGGTGACACAGGTACTTACACAGGAAAAGCTTGAATTTATCATGCAGACAATGGGCGCACTGCTGTTTTTACCGCTGATGTCAAAAAAATGGTCCCGCTATATTTTAACAGTGCCCTACATTTTGTTTAATTTAATGTCGGATTACACGTATTTTCACAGCATTTATTTTCAGTATGCATTCGGTTCGGGTACACTGCTGTTTTATCTGGCAGTAGTCAATCTTTCGGAATTAAGACGGGAGCTGCGCGTGCGTGCCGTTCCGATGCTTGCAGCGGCATGTCTGCTGTTTTTCGGGGCAACGGTATATCAGAGAAGCTCGGTTATAGAACGTTATCATTCGGCATATAATCAGGAAGTTTATGCCAATTTTAACGAAGCACTGTCCCTGATTCCAAAAGATGCCGGCGTGACGGCAACCACCTTTTTGTGTCCGGCACTTTCCGACAGGGATATTCTTTATGAATTGTATTACACTGATAAAACCACAGAGTACATTGCGCTGGATCTGCGCACAGGCAGTACGGATTTTAATGTGGATGATTATTTAAATAACGACCGTTATGAAACCATTTATTATAAGGCATTTCAGATTGCAGTGTTTAGGGATTTGCAGTATAATGATGAAAAATGAGCATTGGAGGAAAGTATCAGCGATGAGAGCATGGGAAAAGAACATTAGGAGAGTAGAACCATATGTACCGGGCGAACAGCCAAAGGTGGATAATGTCATTAAGTTAAATACGAATGAGAATCCGTATCCGCCTGCACCAAAGGCATATGAGGCAGCAAAAGCATTTGATATGGATAAGTTAAGATTATACCCGGACCCGGAGTGTTCTGCACTGGTTCATTCAATTGCACAGTATTACGGCATGGATGATAATGAGGTGTTTACCGGTGTCGGTTCGGATGATGTGCTTGCCATGTGCTTCATGACCTTTTTTAACTCTGAAAAGCCGGTATTATTCCCGGATATTTCGTATTCATTTTACAGTGTATGGGCGGATTTATACCGGATTCCGTATGAAACACCGGCGTTAAACGACAAGTTTGAGATTGTGCCGGAGGATTATTTTAAGGAAAACGGCGGTGTGATTTTCCCGAATCCGAATGCACCGACAGCCCTGCATATGGATTTGGAAAAAGTCGAAGAAATTATCCGTCACAATCAGGATGTAGTTGTCATTGTGGATGAAGCGTATATTGATTTTGACGGCAGGTCTGCAAGAGAACTGGTTCATAAATACGACAACCTGCTGGTTGTACAGACATTTTCAAAATCCCGCTCCATGGCAGGTATGCGAATCGGCTATGCATTTGGTAATAAGGATTTAATCAAGGCATTAAACAATGTGAAGTTTTCATTTAACTCTTATACAATGAATGCACCGACATTGGCATACGGCGTGGCGGCAGTGGAAGATGATGCTTATTTTAAAGAATGTGTGGAAAAAATTAAAAATACAAGAGAAGAAGCGAAAAAGCAGCTTATGGCACTTGGTTTTACTTTCCCCGATTCTACGGCAAACTTTATTTTTGCGACACATCAGCGCGTACCGGCAAAGACGATTTTTGAAGAATTAAAGAAAAGAAATATTTATGTGCGCTATTTTAACAAGCCGCGGATTGACAATTATTTAAGAATTTCCATCGGAACCGATGCGCAGATGCAGGCACTGTATGCCGCATTAAAAGAAATCGTAAATGCATAGGGCAGAGGGAAAAAGAACGGAGTAAGAAATGGCAGTCCCATTTGAAAACAGAAATTTTCAGAAAGAACTGGAAAAAAAGTTACAGGAATTACAGCAACAGGACGTAAAACATCTTTTACTGCACAGCTGTTGTGCACCGTGCAGCAGTTATGTGATTGAATATCTTTCACGATATTTTCGGATTACGGTGTTTTATTACAATCCGAATATCTCTGCGGAGGAAGAATATCGCAAGCGTGTTCTCGAACAGCAGCGTTTTATCAAAGAATTTCCGGCAAAGTATCCGGTTGATTTTGTCGAAGGTGATTATGAGCCAAGGGTCTTTTTTGACACGGTGAAAGGATACGAACAGTGTAAGGAGGGCGGCGAGCGGTGCTTTTTGTGCTATGAGCTGCGCCTAAAAAAGACGGCACAGCTGGCGGCAGAAAAAGGATATGACTATTTTACAACCACGCTTACTATCAGTCCGTTAAAAAACAGTGTGAAACTCAATGAAATCGGACTGCGGCTCGGAGAAGAATACGGCGTGCCGTATCTGCTGTCGGACTTTAAAAAGAAAGAGGGCTATAAGCGCTCCATTGAGCTGTCAAAAGAGTATGGTCTGTACCGTCAGAATTATTGCGGATGTGCGTATTCCCGTTGATTTTTCACCGGAAAATGTTATATACTAAAGAGTAGAAAAACCGGATATTCATCATGGAAAACCGCCGGAAAACGGCAGAAATGAGGTATGATTATGGCAAAAAAATTTGCAAAGACATTAGTGGGAATCGGTGCGGCAGCAGTTGCCGGAAAAGTTGCTTACGATAAGTACAAGACCGTAAAGGAAGCTTTTACAAAAGAGGAAAATGAAAGCGTAGATGCAGAAGTTAAAAAGTACAATGCTATTTTTGAAAAGAAAGTTGTAGAAGTAGAAGATGAAGAATTTTCAGGCTGTGAAATTAAGACCGTCGGTGCAAAGGCAGTGCTTGATTTAGGTCTGGCAGTTTTTGAAAAAGACGTTTATATTAACTTTAACAGTACGGCAAGTACACTCACAATTATTCTGCCGGAAGGTGTGAATGTGGCATGTGATATTGAAAAGAGCGTCAGCAGTGTGAAAAATCTTGTGGATAACGTCGACGAGGAAGGAATCCATACGGTATATGTCATCGGTAAGGCGGTTGGCAGCAGTATCGAGATTATTCCTGTGAACTTCTATATGGATGATGACGATGATTTTGAAGATGCTGATGAAGATATTTTTGTAGATGAAGACAAACAGGAAGCTGCAGCAGAGAAAGAAGCGTTACAGCCATCAGAAGATGGCGAAGCAGACGACAAGCTGGATATTGAAGAAGTTGAATAACCGATGAAGTACAGGGATAAAATCATTGCATATTTAGATACGATAGAGCCGGGGACAGTTTTAAACCTCAACGGACTGTATGAGAAGCAGTTTTATAAGATGTCGCAGGCGGCATTCTTTAAGGCAATGGAGAGGCTGGTGACAGACGGGATTTTACTGCGTGCCGCAAAGGGCATGTATGTCAAAGCCGGCTCGCCAAAGGAAGCACAGGAAGCCGTGTTAAATTACTACTTCGGAGAGAATAACGACAATGGAATGTACATCGGGTATCATTTGTATCACAAGTATGGAATCACGGAAGAAAAAAGTGATGTTGTCGAACTCTATTCCAATAAAATGACAAAGCAGACGGCAAATATCGGCAATATTCATGTGAAAAGAACAACGATTGTATTAAACTATGAGAATACAAGAGTGGTGGAAGCACTGGAGATTTTAGAACATTTTGATGAAATCGAAGGCTTAAACAAACACAAATTTGCACGGTATGCCAGACAGTTTGCAACCGGTTATCAGGATGCGGCGGCAGTCTACGTCATTGAGAATATGAAGTATAAAAAGCGCACGGTTGCGTTTATGAAGAAGATTCTGGATATGTATAAAATGGAAAATTCACTGGGACAGTTTATCAGTTTTGCCACGCGTTACCGGCTTCCGGCAGTACAGCGGGTTGCAAAGTTATAGCCGGCATGATGGCAGCTTTGCCGTGGTATTCTGTAAAAAAATGAATTTAGGGCTTTACAACAGTAAAATATGTGTATATAATACGTGTTATTGCGAGAGCAATAAAAATAAAACATAAGAAGCAGAGTAGGATTGTGCGCGTTAAGTGCCGGATGAACAGGGAGTTGTCATCCGGACGAAAAGAAAGATCTTGCGGTGCACAATCCGCATCCCGCTGCTACATAAATATACATATATACATCGTGTACCTCTTTATGTAGAGCGAAGGCTACTGCAAAGGAGGTATTTTTTATGACAACATTTTTACAAAACTTCAAGGATTCTTCACAGGAATTCAAAAACGTCAGGTCACTGGTAACAGCCGCACTGCTGATTGCGCTGCATACGGTTTTAGCGTACTTTGTATCGTTTCAGGTGACACCGTCTCTGCGTATTTCCGTTTCGTTTCTGGCAAATGTCGTAACGGGTGCAATGTTCGGACCGGTTGTGGGCTTTATCTGCGGCGGTGTGGGTGACATTGTGCAGTTTGTCATTAAACCGACAGGACCGTATTTCTGGGGCTGGACAATCAATGCAGCACTTGCGGGACTGATTTATGGCGCATTTTTATACAAGAAGTTCCCAAGAAAAGGGAAAGTATTTGACGTTGCCTTTTTTATCCGTGTCGTACTGGTGCTGGTAATTGACACACTGCTTGTCAATGTCCTTTTAGGAACATACTGGGTTCATGTGATGTACGGAAAAGGATTTGTATTTTATCTGACGACACGCTTTATGAAAAATATCATTCAGCTGCCGGTAAATATTATCCTCA
>ENA-OPCL01002514-OPCL01002514.1-human-gut-metagenome-genome-assembly--contig:-NODE-2514-length-11855-cov-2.305254_pt1 | contig 11855 bp, 4 predicted proteins | sample MGYA00241251_ERZ501482 | MGnify/ENA primary metagenome ERZ501482 (study PRJEB25962, sample SAMEA2042581) | human gut metagenome | biome: human gut; feature: human-associated habitat; material: faeces... | reverse complement strand
TTATTCTCAAGGAGTGAATTATTTGGATAATTTGTATGACTTTATAGAGAATACGTCTGTTTTTGAATTGAATCAAGAAGAAGGAAGATCTTATCATATTCCCCAAAAACATCTGTCTCTTAATGGAGAATGGAAGTTTTTATATAGTGATGTACCTGAGAATATACCTGCTGACTTTTACAAAATAAACTATAACGATTGGGATTGGGAGAAAATTAAAGTTCCGTCTAATTGGGAAATGGAAGGTTATGGAGATCGATTATTTCGTAATGTCCAAGCACCTTTTAAAGCGAATCCCCCTTTCGTCCCTCGTGAGTATAATCCTACTGGAGCATATCGTCGTACATTTACATTACCTTCTTCTTGGAAAGGTGATCAGGTCTTTTTACGAATGGAAAAAGTAGCTTCCGCCTCTTTTGTTTGGATCAATGGTGAAGAAGTTGGTTATAACGAAGGTGCACAAGAACCTGCGGAATATAATATTACCAAATATTTGCGTCAGGGTAAGAATACAATTGCTGTTCATGTAGTTAAATATTCTGATGGATACTATCTTGAAGGACAAGATTATTGGCGTTTGGCTGGAATATTCGATGATGTATGGATTTATGCCACTCCTTCTGTACGTCTGTTCGATTGGTATGTTGTAACTGATTTAGATGATAACTATACTAATGCTGTATTGCACCTTGCTATTGATGTGAAAAAATACACAACTACTTTATCTGAAAAATATCGTATTAAAGCTAATTTGTTGGATGCCAATCGTAAATTGGTGAAAGAAATGATAAGTGATCCTTTTGTGATGAATAGAGAGAGGAGAAAGCAGGTAATATTTTCAGAGCAGATAACCCAACCTAAGAAATGGACCTCCGAAACACCTAATCTTTATACGTTGGAAATGAAATTGCAGACCGCAGGGGGGAAAACTACTGATATTATTCGGACAAAAATAGGGTTTAAGGAAACCGAAATCCGAGGAGAAACATTTTATTTGAATGGTGTACCGCTTAAAGTAAATGCGCAAAATTCACATATGCAGCATCCTGAATTAGGACATGTGATGAATGAAGAAACAATTCGTAAAGATTTTGAAATACTGAAGCAGTTTAATTTTAATGCAGTACGTACATCACACTATCCTCCGGTAAGCCGTTATTTGGAACTTGCAAATGAATATGGCCTGTTTGTTATAGATGAAGCCGGGACAGAATCGCATGCTACAGAGTTTGTCTCTAAACAGAAAGAATATACAGAAATGTACCGTGAACGTGTGAGACAAATGGTGTTGCGTGACCGAAACTATCCTTGTGTTCTTTTCTGGAGTGCAGGGAATGAGAGCGGTGAAGGATTTAATATTACAGAAGCTATTAAAGAAGGACGTAAATATGATCATACTCGCTATTGGATGTATGGAGGAAATGCGTATGCTCATCCTGCTGAAGAAATTATTGGCCCGCGCTATCCGCTTCCTATTGAATTGGAAATGCAGACTGGGATTATACCAGATAAAAATGACAGACGACCTTCGTTTATGGATGAATATCTCTCGGTAGCAGGTAATGGTGGTGGTGGCTTGGATGATTATTGGCGAGTGGTTTATGCGCATCCTCGTCTGATGGGGGGAGCGATATGGGATTTTGTCAGTCCTGGATTGACGGAACGTATTCGGAAAATAGAAGATAAATCCCTTTTTTCAACTCCTGTTCATTTGATGGGTAATACTCAATTGGTAAAAGCTGTTGACGGTAATGCTCTTGATCTTAACGGGCATGATCAATGGGTTGAAGTATATAGACAGTCGAATGTTGAGATTGAAAGTAATGAATTGACTTTAACAATGGATGTCTATCCTCGAAAATTAATTAGCAGTTGTGGCTCTTTTCTTACAAAAGGTAGTTATCAATTTGGGTTACAGCAAAGGGGTAAAGATTCGCTTGATTTCTATATATATACCGATAAACACCATATATTGAGGATTCCTTTACCAACTGATTGGGAATACAATTGGCATAAGTTGTGTGGTGTTTATGACGGTCGAGAAATGGCTGTATATATTGATGGAAAGAAAATTGGGACTTCGTCTGCAACGGGTAAAATTAAAAATTTTCCATTCCCGGTAAATATAGGTCGTAATGGAGAAATACATGGTCAGGAAACAAATGTGTATATTTGTGATGCGCAGATAGATAATGTAGGAATTTTTACTGAAGCAGTTTCCCCGGACTGTTATGATAAGACGAAAGCTGTGCTTTGGCTTGATTTTGAAAATTTAATTGATTGTGGTTCTTTCTTTAGTTATGGTATAGGTGCTCGTACTTATGGTTGTATTTGGCCAAATCGAAAAGTTCAACCGGAAATGTGGCAAATGAAAAAAAGTGTACAACCCTTGTCTATCTCTTTAATTGATGCAGAACAAGGTTGGGTAGAGGTGTGGAACCGGAATCATTTTTTGGATGCTTCACATTACCAAACTCGTTGGTTCCTTGAAGCTGATGGAGATGTGATAGAAGAAGGAATAATAGACTTGCAAGTAGCCCCATTGACAAAGAAACAGGTAAGAATACCTTATCACAAGCCTATGATTATTCCTGGAAAAGAATATAGGATTACGATCAGTTCAGTTTTAAAGAATGATGAAATATGGGCTTCTGCTGGTCATGAAGTAGCTTGGGATCAGTTGGAATTACCATGGTTTAAACAACTATGCGAGGAAAAAAAGAAAAAAGATTCACTTGTTAATTACGAAACAGATCAGCTTATAATTGTTAAAGGAAAGGATTTCTCTTATACTTTTTGTAAGAAGAGTGGAGCGTTGTCTTCTATCGTTCTAAAGGGAAAGGAATTATTGAAATCTCCTCTGAAATTCAATCTTTGGCGTGCCCCCTTGGCTAATGAGGTGGATGGATGGAATGCGAGGAATGCTCGAACAATGAACTGGCAAGAAGGTTATGGTTATCAGGTCGCTACAGAATTTTATTCTTTGGGTATTGATAAGTTAGTATCACATCCTATGTCTGTACAAGCTTTTGAGCAAGCTGGAAATGTTTATGTTTATGTTTATGTTCGGGATATGACTATTATGGGAGATATATCTGTCAGCCAGCGTGATTTGTATATAAGTGGTAGTGTAATTAATGGCTTTGAGAATCGTTATGTTTTTATGATATCTCCAGATGGTGAGCTAACATTAAAGCATTCTGCATTACCTCAAGGTTGTATGCCATTATGGTTACCTCGTATAGGTTTGACTATGATATTAGATAAATGTTTAGATCGGGTGGAATGGTATGGGCGTGGTCCTCAGGAAAACTATCCAGATCGAAAAACCGGCTATAAAATCGGAGTTTATTCAACTACAGTGAAAAAAATGTATGAGCCTTATTTATTGCCACAAGATTATGGTCTTCGAACTGATAATCGTTGGTTACGGATGACGGATTGTCAGGGAATGGGGTTGGAGTTTAGTATGGATCAATGGTTTAATTTTAACGCATATCCTTATTCTACGGATAACTTGACAAAAGCGGTATATACATATCAGTTACAAGAACAAGATGGTACGACATTGAATCTTGATTATGCAACATCGGGAGTTGGTTGTACCGCTCGATCAATTTTGAATTCATACCGTGTTATGCCTCGATTGTATGAACGTAAAATGAAGATACGATTAGTTGGTTTGTAGTACTGGATGTATTCAACTTGCAGAATGTAATTATATTTTTTAGTTTGCATAAGAAACCTGTTTTTATGGGAGGATCTGGATCTTGTGATTGTTTTTCAGATGAATATTTGTTAGCCTTGTTGGGCAAGGGTGACGAGCAGGCATTCACGATTATTTATCAGCGCTATCATAAATTATTGTATGTTGTGGCTTATAAATATCTAAAGAATGATTGTTCGGCAAAGGATTCTGTGCAACAGATTTTTTATAGGTTGTGGGAGTCTCGTTCTGTATTAATTATAAATATGAATTTAAGGAATTATTTATATACTATGCTGAAAAATCATTTATTAAATGAGATTCGTAATAACTATATGGCTATGGAAAAAAACTATGAATTAGCTCAGGAGAAAGTGGAGTATGAAGATGATTTGTTGGATAATATAGAGAAAAAGGAGATAGAGGAACAACTCTACCTGGCAATAAATGGTTTGCCGGAGCAAAAAAAGCAGGTATGCTTGTATAAGCTAAGAGGTAATTTATCGAATTTGGAAATTGCCAATAAAATGGGAATATCAGTCCCGACTGTTAAGACTCATTATGCACAGGCTGTTAAAATGTTACGTGAGCATTTTAATAAATTATTGTTTATGATTTACTCATTTTGGTTATCTTGAAATCATACTAATTTCATTTTTATGTGTCTATTAATAAAAACAATCTGATAAAAGATGAAAATGCCTGATAAACATACTATAGACAAAGTACTTAGAAATGCGGCTTCTAAAGAAGAAGCAAAAGAAGTCATTCGTTGGTTTTCCACATCGGAAGGACGTACCTATTTGGAGAATCTGATCATGGAAGATGAAAAAAATGTTTTACCAGGAACGGAAGAACATTATATAGATGTGCAAATACCGTCTGAAGAAATGTATGATCGGATTATGTCAATGGTTCGTTGGCAGCGTCGTAGACGCACTTTGTTTCGTGTGGCCGCTATTTTGATCCCATTTGTGTTATTTGTCGGACAATTATGGTATCTTGATAGGAATATTGATTTGTTGGGTAATTCTGATGTGGAAGAGGTGTATGTTCCTAAAGGAGAACGTACATTGATTGTTTTTCAAGATGGAACAAAAGCTTATATAAATTCAGAAAGTCGAATTAAGTATCCTCGAAAGTTTGGGTTATCGGAAAGAAAAGTTTATTTGGAAGGCGAAGCTTTTTTTGAAGTTTCTCCAAACAGGAAACGTTCGTTTATTGTGAGTTTGGGTGATTTAGATGTCAAAGTATTGGGAACTACATTTGATGTGAAGGCTTATCCGGAAGATTCAGAAATATATGTGATGTTGGAAACTGGTCGTGTATCGATCTCCTCTTTTTCTCAGCAGATTGCTCATTTGAATCCAGGAGATCAAGCTATTTATAATCGGAAGACAAATACTTGCAAGATTTCTAGTCCTGAAAATTTAGTTAATAATTTGGCTTGGAGAAAAAATCAGATTGTTTTTGATAATACTCCGTTGGAAGAGGTGATTGAGGTATTATCACGCTGGTATGATGTGGAATTTGTCATTGACGATCTGTCTACTTACCACTATAGTTATACATTGGCATCTTCAAAAAAGCAGATTCATCAGATATTGGAAGAGTTGGAAAAAATCTCTCCAGTTCGTTTTACAGATCAGGATGGAAAAATACATGTTTCGATGAAAAAATAAAAAAAGTCGTGATAAGGCTCATCCTTTTTTCCTTTATATGTGTCTATTATATATATGGAGATTGGAAACGATATCTTCTTCCTATTTTGAAGGATGATATCATTGTTGAACTTAAATAGAATGCTTATGGTAAATATGACTTAAAAAAATAACCGGAAATGCCCCACATCTCCGGTTATCGGATTGTACTGAAATTCAAATTAATTTCTAATACTTAAAAACAGTTTCAAATATATGCAAAAAAAATATCAATGCCTAAAAAGGCGAGGCCTTTTAATATTAATTGAGAAAATCCCAAATACCATGAAACTTTCATTTCTTTTCATGCTTATTTCTTTTATGAGCTTTACAGCAAAAGCTGCGGCTCAAAAGGTTTCAGTCACATTTAATAATGTGAAAATGGAAAAGGTTCTGTCGGTAATAACGAAACAGACGGGACTTAATGTCGCTTATAGTAAACAGGTCGTAAATTTGGATCATCGGGTGAGTATTCATGTGGAAGATGCAGAAGTAAATCATGTATTGGATCTTCTTGTTGCAGAAACAAATATGGGTTATGAAGTGAAAAATGGAAAAATCTATTTGTTTGATAAGAAATATGAGCGTACAATTCAGCAGCAGGAGAAAAGGGAAATTACTGGTGTTGTAAAAGACAAAGAAGGAGAAGCTATTGTCGGAGCAAATGTTGTAGTTAAAGGTACGACGATTGGAAACATGACAGATATGGATGGTAAATTCAGTCTGGAAGTTCCGAAAAATGTGACTTTGCAAATTTCTTATATAGGGTATAAATCCACAGAAGTGTCTGTAGGAAAACAAACCTTCTTAAATATTCTTTTAACAGAAGATACCGAAATGCTGGAAGAAGTCGTTGTTGTCGGATATGGTACGACGAAAAGGCGTGATGTTGTCGGCTCAATTTCTAAGATAAGTAGTGACGATATAGTAAAAATTCCATCTACAAATTTAGCTGAAAGTTTACAAGGAATGTCCAGTGGTATGATGGTAACCAATAATAGTGGCCATCCGGGTTCTGCTCCACAAATAAAGATTCGTGGTTTGAATTCGATTAATTTAAGTACGGATCCGCTATGGATTATAGATGGTATGCCTATCCATACGGGATCCAGTGAACATACCCAGAATGGAGTGAAAGGAATTTCTCCGATTTCAATGATTAATCCAAATGATATAGAATCAATAGAGGTTTTAAAAGATGCTGCAGCAACTGCTATTTATGGTAGTAGAGCTGCCGGGGGTGTAATATTGGTGACAACGAAATCTAATAAAGGAAAACTGACAGGTGTTAAGTTGAGTTATGATGGAGGAGTATCCAAAATACCGTTCTCTCAGAATGATATTTTTGTAGATTCTCCCACTTGGTGGAAAATGATGGATAAAGCGCAAGCTAATGCTGGCAATGTTCCGACCGATCCTACTCAGATTATGGCAACTCAATTTTGGGGAGAACGCCCTGATATGACACGTGAAGAAGCAATTGCGACTAATACCGATCATTTGAAAGCATTAACTCAAGATGCTTATTTTCATCAGTTTAGTTTGACTGCAAATAAAGGATTTGAAACTGGCGGAGTGATGTTTTCGGCTAATTATCGTGATGAAAAAGGTTTGATTAAAAATAATGATTTTAAGCGTTTTACAGGTCGGTTTAGCTTTAACTTTAAACCTCTTAACTCGGTGGAGATGGGAGTTAATGCCAATTTTATTTATTTGAAAACTAACGGAGTGAAATCTTCTCAAGGAAAAGGTAATGGGGGATGGGCCAATTGGCGCTATACTTTACCTTGGTATAAAGTTTATGATGAAAATTCACAAACTGGATATTGGGCTGTAAATAGTGGCTATAATATGGCTGCTTTTTCTGATCGAAATTTAACACGTAATGATGTTGATCAATATAGAACATTGGGAAATGCTTATTTACAATGGAATACACCTCTGAAAGGATTAATGATAAAAGGAGAAGCTGGTGTTGATTTAATTGTAAATAATAGTACCTTTTGGCAGTCATCATTATTAGCTCCTACTGCACCATTTGTATCAAGAGCTTTTGAACAGTCGGTCACAAAGTCTAATATAAATTATGATGCATATGTTAATTATAATAGGACGTTTAGTGAAGTACATTTTTTGGACGTAACGATTGGAGCTGAGGCCTCACGAAATTGGTCATATACTCGTTATGCTGAAGGACAGGATTTGCAAACAGTATATCCAGAACTGATTAATCCGCTTACGATGAATTCAATGGGAGGACGTCGTGGAGGAGATGCCTACCTCATGGGGCTTTTCGCTCGCGTAAATTATAAGCTAATGGATCGATATTTATTGAATGCAAGTGTTCGTAGAGATGGCCATTCCGCATTTAGTAAAGATAATCGTTGGGCTAACTTCTATGCTTTTGGAGCAGGTTGGATTATGACGGAAGAAGATTTTATGAAAGATTGGGAATGGTTGAATATGCTAAAATTGAGAGGTAGTTATGGTATAACAGGAAATACTGCTGTTTCTAATTCTATGACTTATTTATCTTGGGGATTGAATACAAATAAGGTGTTTGGTGTGGATTATTTGCATGGCGCTACTACTGTTGGACCAATGGGTAGTAAAGACCTAAAATGGGAAACAACTGCAAATCTTGATTTAGGTTTTGACTTTGGAATATTAAATAATAGAATCAACGGTTCTTTTGCATATTACACTCAGAAAGTTTCAGACTTGATTTTGTTAGGAAATGTTCAACCTTCTGTTGGATTTGACACGAATCAAATATACGAGAATGTCGGGGACTTAAAGAATTGGGGATTTGAATTTAATGTTTCTTCTGTAAATATTGAAAATAGGAATTTTACTTGGAAAACTGATTTTAATATCAGTACTAATAAGAATAAAATTCTTACGTTGAATGCAGCAGAGCAAGGAAAAGGAAAAGAAGAATCAACCAGCATTCGTAAAGAAGGAGAAGCCCTTAATACTTATTACTTGGCAAGTAATGTAGGAGTGGATTCTGAGAAGGGTATCTATATGATAGAACAGAGAGATAAAGATGTTTGGGATAAAGCTTATGAAACGACTTCTACAGGGAAGATCATTCCTATGACAAACAATAACGTTTCTAATAATAAAATGATTCAACATGGAAAAACACCTCTTCCTAAATTCTATGGAGGTTTGAGTAATACATTTTATTATAGAAATTTTGATTTGAATGTTATGTTTAGTTTTGCTGGAGGACATTGGTTGTTAAATAGCTTATATACTACTGGGACACAAATGAGCAGTGAGTGCAATACTGTTAAAGATATGGTGGGTAATACATGGGAAAAAGCAGGTGATAATGCCAAATATCCACAATTGGTATCTGGGAATAATTACCATTATGATAATGATGGTAATTATAGTGAAAAGACAGTTGCTTATGGTAGTGTTGGCCAAACAACTCGTTTCCTCCAAAGAGGAGATTATATCCGTTTGAGGAATTTGCAATTGGGGTATACTTTGCCTAAATCTGTATTGAATGCTATAAAATTGAGCAATGTAAGGTTTTATGTTGGTGTAACAAATTTGTTTACAATAACAGGTTATGATGGATTGGATCCGGAAACCCAGCAGGATTTGCCAATTCCGCGTACAGTGAACTTTGGACTTTCGTTGAACCTATAATTTAATTGAAATATGAAAAGTAAGTATTTGACTATATTAGCTTGTGTTGGATTATTAAACTTTTGTTCATGTGATGATTTTTTTGAGTTAAAAAGACCTCAGGAAACACAATGGACAACGACTGCAACATATGAGCAGGGACTTTCTTCTGCTTATGTAAGTTTACAATGGACAGATGCCGGAAGAGGTTTCCCTCAGTATATTGATTTTTTGACCTCCGGAACAGCTTCTTTGATGGATGGTAATACTCCAGGATTGGATGGAGAAAAATATTTTTACAGAAGTTTTGATGAAAAATTGGGGAGAATGACTACAATTTGGAGAACTTATTATAATGTAATAACTAAATGTAATTTAGCTCTTGATGTTGATCGAGATGGAAATGGGAACCCTTTTAACTTGGATACGAGAAGTGATGATTTTATCCATAATTATACAAGACAAGTTGCTGAATATCATTTTTGTCGTGCGTTTTCTTATTTTAGTCTAATTCGTATTTTTGCGGCTCCTTATAATCACAATGGTGAAAATAATCAGAAGATTATCCCTCTGAAAGAGAGTGCTGCTTATTCAAAAGAAGATGTTTATCACGAAGAATTGGGTACGGTTGAAGAAGTTTATGATTTGATTATTCGTGATTTAAAGTATGCTAAAGAAAATTTGCCGGATCAATTTACATTAACTTCTTGGAATAATGTTTCTGGATATGAGTGCGGGCGTGCTAACAAGTGGGTTGCTACCTCTTTATTGGGGAAGGTCTATTTTCTTATGGGAAAGTATGCCGAAGCAAAAGCTGAATTTGATGCTGTTATTAATTATGCGGAGTCGACAGGAACTTATAAATTAGAAGCTCCAAAAGATCCATTTAATAAAGAAAAAGCACAAGATGTCCCGAAGGAATCTATTTGGGAATTTAATAGTGGCTTTTTAGATGGAAAGTTTGAAAACCATAATAATTATATGTATTGTGGAATGGTTATGGGATTGCGTTTTCGAGATTCGAATGGAGATGAATTAGAAAGCCTTCCGGGGAATAATGAAGGTACGGTTATCAGTTCGTGGAACGGTTTTGGTATCGCTTATACTTCATTAAAAGAGATGGGATGGATGAAAGATCCTATGAATGGAGATTATACGATTACTCCAGAAGCTGAAGCTGATTTACGATATCAACAGGTATATCATTTAATGTTACCTTATAAAGAAGGTATTAAAAAAGGAGATCCTGAGTATATAACGACTGAATCTTTGGCTGGTCATTCGATGGTTAAGACACCTCATGTATATATTGATAAATTTTTCCGTGGAGCAAAGCCTTATGGAAAATTTTCTAAATTCCCACTTATTAGATTGGCTGATATTTATTTGCTGCGTGCTTGGTTAAGATGGAATAGTAATGATTTACAGGGAGCTGCAGATGATCTGAATATTGTTTGGAATCGGGCTAATCCTCAAAATCAGGATATTTATACTGCTTCAAATGTTAATCACGAGGTGATTTATCGAGAGTATCTACGTGAGATGACTGGAGAAGGGTGGACTGTAGATTTCATGATGGGAACTCAAATGACAATTCCTGCAGGTGACAGTAAATTGAATTCACAGGTTGCTCCTCCTTATTCTTCTTGGTATTGGTCTATACCGGATGATGAGGTGAATTTGAATGACAAATATCAATGAATTTCAGAAAGATGAAGAACTGTATATTGTTGATTGTTTCTGCTTGTTTGTTTGTGAATACGTTGAAGTTATATGCTCAAGATAAAACAAATGTAAGTGGTGTTTACCCTCATTTGGCAATGGTGGCAGATCAGACTCCAAGAACAGAAGCTGGAACAGGAGCCTTGTTTCCTTGGGCCAATCGTTTGTGGGTGATAACATATGTTGCCCATTTTAGTGGAACAGGTTCCGGAACAGGTTTATATGAAATAAATGATAAAATGGAGATCCGGAAAAGGCCGGAGAGCGTTGTTGGTACGTATGCAAATCGTTTTTTGCATGGACCTACGAATCAATTGATAATCGGACCTCACATTATTGACCATAATGGAAATGTAAGGACTATTGAAGGTGTTATAAATCATCGTTTAGCTGCAACTATGGCTCATTTGACAGATCCTGCTAATAAAGTTTATTTTTTGGCAATGGAAGGTCAATTCTTTGAAGTAGATGTGCATACGTTGGAAACCAAACTACTTTTTAATTTGTGTGATGAGTTGAAAGAGCCAAAAGGATCCAAGCCTCATTTTAAATCTGGTTTTACTCGTCATGGAAAAGTAGTAGTGTGTAACAATAGCTATTCGGTGAAAGATTATAATGAAGAATGGAAAGCTGGGCGTTTAGCAGAATGGGACGGAAAAAATTGGACTGTTTTAGAAGAAAAACCATTTACTGAGGTATGGAGTGCATCGCATTTTGGAGCACCTATTATTGCTACTGGATGGGATAATGCTTCGGCGATTATGAAAGTTTTCATCCCGAAAATAAAAGAATGGAAACGTTATCGATTGCCGAAAGCCAGTAAAACTTTTGATGAAACAAGTTGTACGGAATGGTTTCGTATCCGTGAAGTTGAAACGGAACGTGCAATGATGGATTGCCACGGACTTTTTTATGAAATAGGATTCCATTTGTATGCTGATCAGTTATGGGCGATTCGTCCAGTTTGTTCCCATTTACGTATAATTCCGGATTATTGTTCGTGGAAAGGCATGCTGGTGATGGGAGGAAATCAGGCAACTCCGATGAAATTTGGTCCTGCTGATGGAAATCCTCTTGCCGGT
>ENA-OPCL01002511-OPCL01002511.1-human-gut-metagenome-genome-assembly--contig:-NODE-2511-length-11861-cov-2.184821_pt1 | contig 11861 bp, 7 predicted proteins | sample MGYA00241251_ERZ501482 | MGnify/ENA primary metagenome ERZ501482 (study PRJEB25962, sample SAMEA2042581) | human gut metagenome | biome: human gut; feature: human-associated habitat; material: faeces... | reverse complement strand
CCGACCCTTGGCGCCACAACGGGGCGCGGCAAGGGCGTATTTTACGTGCACACGCTGGGATGCCAGATGAACGTGCATGATTCCGAGCGAATCGCCGGTGTGCTCGAAGATGACGGATACATCCCGGCGACCGAGGAACAGGCGGCGGACAAGGACGTCGACCTGATCATCATGAACACGTGCGCGGTGCGGGAGAACGCCGCGGAACGCATGTACGGCACCATCGGCCTGTGGGCCGAACTGAAGCGCCAGCGTCCGAACCTGCAGATCGCAGTCGGCGGATGCATGGCACAGCTCGACCGTGAGAAGATCGCAAAAAAGGCCCCTTGGGTCGATGCCGTGTTCGGTACCAAGAACATTGGCTCCCTGCCTCAGCTGCTTGACCAGGCGCGCATCGAAGGCCATGCGCAGGTCAAGGTCAAAGAGGAACTCAACTACTTCCCAAGCCAGCTGCCCACCGACCGCGCGTCGAAGGTGTCAAGCTGGGTGGCCATCTCCGTGGGATGCAACAACACCTGCACGTTCTGCATCGTGCCTACCACCCGAGGCAAGGAACATGATCGTCGCCCGGGAGACATTCTTGCCGAAATCCGCCAGTGCGTGGACGAAGGAGCCAAGGAAGTCACGCTACTCGGCCAGAACGTGAACTCGTTCGGTTACGGCATCGGCGACCGTTTCGCCTTCTCCAAGCTACTGCGCGCATGCGGTGAGATCGAAGGATTGGAGCGCGTGCGGTTCACTTCGCCGCATCCCGCCGCCTTCACCGACGACGTGATCGCAGCCATGGCCGAAACGCCCAATGTCATGCACCAGCTGCACTTCCCGCTGCAGTCCGGATCCGACCGAATCCTGCGCGCCATGCGCCGTTCGTATCGTTCCGCGAAGTTCCTTGACATTCTGCGTAAAATTCGTGAGGCCATGCCGGATGCGCAGATCTCCACCGACATCATCGTCGGTTTCCCGGGTGAAACCGAAGAGGACTTCCAGAAAACCTTGCGTGTGGTGGAAGAGGCGAGATTCGCGTCCGCATTCACCTTCATCTATTCGCCGCGCCCAGGCACTCCGGCAGCCGAAATGGAGCAGGTGCCGCACGACGTGGTCCAAGACCGGTTCGAACGACTCGTGGCATTGCAGGAACGCATCACCGAAGAAAATCTCAAAACCTTCGAAGGCCGTGACGTCGAAGTGATGGTCACCGGCGCATCTGGCAAGAAGGACGCCGCGACCCATCGTGTCACCGGGCGCGAGAAAACCGGCGTGCTCGTGCATGTCGGTGTGCCCGAAGGCGAGCCGATGCCGCAGGTAGGCGATTTCGTGACCGCCACCATCACCCACGCTGGGCGTCACAACCTCATCGCCGATCCCGATCCGAAGGCGGGGCAGACCTATGCCGTTCGACACTGAACAGACCTTTGAGAAAACAGACAAAACAGGAGACGCCGATCCTGCGATGCAGCGCAAGGTCGTATCCATTGTCGGACCAACCGCATCCGGCAAAACCGGGTTGGGCATTGCCGTCGCCAAAGCGTTGGCGCGCAAAGGCGAACAGGCGGAAATCATCAACGCCGACGCATACCAGATGTATCGGGGCATGGATATCGGCACGGCCAAGGCAAGCCTTGAGGAGCAGGCGCAGGTCAGGCATCATCTCATCGATATCATCGAACCGGACGACGCCATGTCCGTGGCGAGGTTCCAAGAGCTCGCCCGCGAGAAAATAGCCGAACTACAGGCCAGGGGAGTGCGTCCGATCCTCGTCGGAGGCTCTGGCCTGTACGCACGGGCCGCCATCGACGACATCTCCTTCCCCGGCACCGATCCGCAAATACGTATGGCGCTTGAGGAACGGGAAAAAACCGAAGGTGCGGGCGCGCTGTTCGACGAGCTGAAAGCCAAGGATCCCGAAGCGGCGGCGCGCATGGACCCGCACAATCCAAGGCGTACCATCCGTGCGCTGGAAGTCATCGAAGTGACGGGACGACCCTATTCGGCAAGCCTTCCGCACTACCGGTACGTCATCCCCACCGTGCAAATCGGTCTCGATCTGCCGCGTGAGGAACTGGACCGTCGTATCGATATTCGCACCAAGCAGATGCTCGAAGGCGGATTCATCGAAGAAGTGGAACGTATCCGTCCCAAGCTGGGCATCACCGCAGCCAAAGCGCTCGGTTACCAGCAGGTCGTCGACTATTTGGACGGGTTGCGTGACCTGAACGACACGTTCATGGACATTGCGCAGAAAACGAAGCGTCTGGCACGCAAGCAGATGGGATGGTTCGGTCGTGACCCGCGCATCCACTGGCTCCAAGCGCTCAATCCGGCGCTGCTAGACAATGCGATGGCCATCATCGAACATGCCGATGCAGGTGCCTATGACGCCATAGACGCGCAGGCGGACGCCTACACCCAGCATCATCTCGGAGACCTCGCCTGAAATGAAACTCCCGCTGCCGTATTCGTCGAAGCTTTCCACCTTATCCACGGTCTTCTCCGGCTTGGCACCCAACTTGACGGTGACGATCTTGGCGGAATCCAATCAGTGAAATTGCGTGTTCACTTAAGTTAGAAAATGTGTGCGATTCGAGGAAGTGCCATGTCATGGCGCATCCCATGGGTAAAATCATGACCGTTATGGCACGAACAGCATCTTCCAATACGAAATCCGGCGGCAAAGGGTCCACGGGCAAGGCACGTTCCGGCGAGACCAAGGTCATGGACGCGGTCGAGCCGTCGCCTGTGATGGGTGTCTTGACCAAGTACGGACGTGATATCGCATGTTTTATTCTGGTGATTCTCGCGGTAATGTTCTGCGCTTCGGAATGGTTCCGGGTGCAGGGCGTGTTCGGCCGGATGCTCCACGCCTTGGCTTCCGGCCTGTTTGGTCTGATGAGCGTCATCCTGCCGGTCTTTTTGGCGCTGGTGGCATTCAGCCTCATATATGAGACCAAGCGCAAAAGCGGCAATGTGCGTATGGTGGCGGGGTGGTCCATGATTCTGTGGTCCGTCTGCTCCATACTCGACGCGGCGCTCGCGTCCGACGCCCAAGGTTTCGACATGGCGTTGCTGCAGAATGCGGGAGGTCTGCTCGGCTATGTGCTTGGCTGCCCGCTGGCATGGGGGCTTTCCAAGGCGTTCGCCATCGTTATTTTCGTGGTCGTCATTTTGTTCTCGTTGTTGCTGATTACCAATACAGGGGTTCAAGAGATTCCCGACAAAGTACGTGCATTGAAGGTCCGTTTTGGATTCGGTGCAAATAAAAAGGTTGATGACGAGACCGAGCAATTCCCGAACGAAGTGCGTATAGGAGATACCACGCTGTCGTTCGCAGAAGGCGTGCCGGCGCATAATGGAGCCGACGATGTGGCGGCTGAAAAGAAGAAGCCGATGCCGTTCTTCCTCATAAAGCAATGGATATCATCGAAATCCAAGAAGCAGGGCGCTCAGGACGGACTCGATCATTACGACGGTGATGAGGCGTTTCGTAATGCTGCCGAACGGCATGGCGAAACGGCGGAAACCATGCTTGACGAACCATACCAGAGCGTCTCGCGGCCGCGCAGCATTTCATCCGACGAACATTCCGCTCGGGATTTCGGTGGAACCGTCGCCATGCCGCAGACGCCTGTGGTGCGTTCCCTTTCCTCTGACCCAATCGGTTTGGCGAGCGGCACCATGCCGCAGATCCCGGAAACCATTCCGACGGTTGCCGGCCAGGCGGCGTCCGACGAGATCAAATCCGTTGGCGTGGCTGTAGGGGACCCGTGGGCCGTCATCGACGAGGACGGCACGTCCAACGGGTCGCAGGTCATGGTCGATGCGGCGACCAATGAGGTCGTGAACGATCTGGATGCCGGATCGAACGGAGAGGGCGTTTCCGACGAGTCCGGTGAGATTCCGGAGGGCCCCTATCATCTGCCTGATCTCGGCATGCTGAAGCAAGGCGCGCCGCATGCCGTGCACACTCCGGAGAACGATCGTGTGATCCGCGCTCTTACGGTCACATTCCAGCAGTTCAATGTCGACGCTAAAGTCATCGGCTTTCTGCGAGGCCCATCCGTGACCATGTATGAGGTGGAGCTTGGTCCGGGTGTGAAAGTGGAGAAGGTCACCAATCTGCAGAAGAACATCGCCTACGCGGTGGCCAGTTCCGACGTGCGCATCCTGTCGGTGATCGAAGGCAAGTCCGCCATCGGCATCGAAATACCGAACACCGACCGTGAAACCGTGGTGCTTGGCGATGTGCTTCGTTCGGACAAGGCGAGAAACGATCCGAATCCGATGCTCACAGGCGTGGGCAAGGATGTGGAAGGCCATTTTGTAACGGCGGACCTCACCAAGATGCCGCATCTTCTGGTGGCAGGCGCCACCGGTTCCGGTAAGTCCAGCTTCATCAACTCCATGCTGACATCCGTGATCATGAGGGCGACGCCGGATCAGGTGCGCATGATCATGGTCGATCCGAAGCGAGTGGAACTATCGGCATACGCGGGTATTCCACATCTGCTCACGCCGATCATCACCGATCCGAAGAAGGCTGCGCAGGCGCTCGAATGGGTGGTCAAGGAGATGGATGCTCGTTACAGCGATCTTGAATTCTTCGGATTCCGCCATATCAAGGACTTCAATGCTGCCGTGCGCGCCGGCAAGGTGCATGCCCCTGCCGGATCGAAGCGCAAGGTCGCTCCATATCCGTACATTCTGGTGGTCGTCGACGAGATGGCCGATCTGATGATGGTGGCCAAGAATGATGTGGAAAGCTCCATCCAACGCATCACGCAGCTGGCACGAGCTGCAGGCGTGCATCTGGTGCTCGCCACCCAGCGTCCATCGGTCGATGTGGTCACCGGCCTGATCAAGGCGAACATTCCTTCGCGTTTGGCGTTCGCGACCTCGTCGGCCACTGATTCTCGAGTCATTCTCGACTCCACTGGCGCGGAAACTCTGATTGGACAGGGCGATGCGCTGTTCCTGCCGATGGGACAGGCCAAACCGTTGCGTGTGCAGGGCGCATGGGTCGACGAGTCGGAGATCCGACGTGCCGTGGAATTCGTACGCACCCAGCGCAAGCCACATTACCGTGAGGATATCGAAGAAATGGCCAAGGAAGCCGACAAGAAGGCCATTGAGCCGGACGAAGACATCGGCGGCGATATGGATGTGCTTCTGCAGGCGGCGGAACTGGTCGTCACCTCGCAGTTCGGTTCCACGTCCATGTTACAGCGCAAACTGCGTGTCGGATTCGCCAAGGCTGGCCGCCTTATGGATCTGCTGGAGTCACGTGGCGTCGTGGGGCCGTCCGAAGGGTCCAAGGCGCGCGAGGTGTTGGTGCAGCCCCAGGACTTGCCGCAGGTGCTCGCCTTCATCAAGGGTGAGATCTCGTCGCTGAGTTCGGGAGTCTCTTCGGCGGCGGATTCCGAAGCGGCGATGTGACTGGGGAACGCTCCGTATGAAACGCAAATTGGTAAGCAAGTAGAAGTGTCAGGGTAACGTGAACGGTATGGAAAAGCAAGAAGAACGCAAATCATCGTTGCTTGACGGCTGGAACGCGCCGCCGAACCTTGTCACCTTCTCTCGTATCATTTTGGTCATCGTGTTTTTGGCGCTGTACGCCAAAGCCGGCGCGTGGGGCGTGGACAACGTCACCATGCGTTGGGTTGCCGCTGTCATCTTCATCATCGCGGCATGCACCGATAAGCTTGACGGTTGGATGGCCCGCAAATACAACCAAGTCACTGAACTTGGCAAGCTGATGGACCCGATCGCCGACAAGCTGCTCACCTGCGGCACACTGATCGTTGCCGCCATCTTCAACGAATTTGGCAATCCGGTGCTGGGATGGGTCGTGACCGCCCTGTTCCTGATTCGTGAGATCGGCATCACCGTCATGCGCTTCTTTGTGATCGACACGGGCGGCAAGGTCATCGCCGCATCCCAGGCAGGCAAATACAAGACGCTCTGCCAGTGCATTGGTCTGGCCATGCTCATGCTGCCTATGTGGAGCTTGGCGCCGGAAGGGGTCAACGACACCCCGATGTGGATGACCGTCTACTACACCATCACGTATGCGCTGATTTATCTTGCGCTGATTCTCTGCCTGTATTCCGGTGGCGAGTATCTGGTCAATACGTTCGGCGGCCGTAAGAAGTCCGCGGGCAAGTCCGGAAAAGAAACCAAGTAAGGCATTCATGACTGAATCTATGGACCAGACGGCTGCCGCCAACCAATCGCAATGCGATGAATTGGCTGCGGCCGTTCTTGCATATTGCGAAACCAACCATTTCAAGATCGCAGCCGCCGAATCGTTGACGGGAGGCCTGTTGGCCGACGCTTTCGTGCGCGTGCCGGGAGCGTCGAAGGTTTTTCTCGGTTCCGCGGTGACGTATGACATTCGTGCCAAGGCCTCGATTCTTGGCGTAGATGCGGAACTGCTGCGCAGCGAGGGGGCTGTCCATCCTGAAGTGGCCCGCCAGATGGCTGCCGGAACGGCGAGGCTGTATCGGCAGCAGGGGGATGGCGACTGCGTTATTGGATTGTCGACCACGGGAGTGGCGGGGCCTGGACCTGATGGAAATAAACCGGCAGGTCTTGCATATGTCGGTTGTTCCCTGCCGGAGGGGTTCGGAGGTGTTCGCTCTCGGCGAACGGAGGCTTTTGAGCTTCGCCTGCAGGGAGATAGGGAGAGCGTGCGACGCGGCGTCGTGCATTGTATTCTGCAAAAGCTGAGGGAGCTTTCAGCGGATTCACAGGAATAATCCACAAAGATGAGTGTTGACCATAGTGGACAGACGTACGCACGAAAAAGGGGCTGATGAATGGAAATGATGACACTCACCAAAGAGCAGAGGGAACTCAAGGCTATGGCTCCTGCGACTGCGCAGGCTGCCGGAGCTCGTGTCAGGGAGCTTACGCCGGCTCAGCGGCGCGCTGTGATGTTCGCGCAGCAGCAGGTGCTTCGTGCGCGCGCTGCGAAAAAGGCCAAGGATGAGCGTCAGGCCGCATTGACGCGAATGTGGCAGGAAGAGGACTCCGATCGGGTACGCATGCATGCTGCGCCGCACGCTCAGGAACAGCCCGATGAGGCTAAGGAGGTTTCGCTGCGTGAAGCCATAGGCCATGTGCTGCGCGACCTGCGCACGCGAGATCATAAGACGCTTCGCGAGGTCAGCGAAAAGGCCGGGGTGTCTTTGGGGTACCTTTCCGAAGTGGAGCGCGGCCAGAAGGAGGCCAGTTCCGAACTGCTGTCGTCCATCGCGCAGTCCTTGGGGCTGTCCACAGCCCAGATGCTTCGCATGGTGGCTGACTATCTCGATTCTGTGGCTGCCTGATTCGAATGTAAGGTTGACGCCCGGTGATTGTTCGCCGGGCGTTTTTCGTGCCTGTACATGGATTCAAGTCTGTGTACACTGGGGCACGTGCAGGAACGTGAATTTTGGCAGTTACTTGAAGAGGTGCTTGGTCGTAGCTATGGTCGAGCGCTGGCGCATGACCAGGTGCTTGATCGTCTTGGCGGCATGACGGCGGTGGACGCGCTTGGCGCTGGTGAGGAGCCGCGAGTGGTCTGGAATGTGTTATGCGACCAGATGGGCATTCCCGATTCCCAGCGTTGGGGCAAGGACCATAACGCGCCTCCTATGCCGGTGCGCTGAGACGTTTTCCGAACACAACACGCCTCTTCGAACAGATGTTCGCATGTTGGGATATAGTTATCCACAGACAACAACCTAGACGGGCTGTTTCCAAATTCTTCAGATCGCGTGAAAACGTTGATTTTCCAAGAAATGTTGGTTATGACTCGTTAGATCGCATATCCTCCGACCACAACGGCCGTTAGATTTGCGGGAACGAATGCCGTGGCCTTACGGTGAAGCCACCATTCGTCATAGTCAGCAAAAGGAGTAGTCATGGCACAGACGAGCGCGGCAAAGGGAGCCGCACAGAACAAGTCCGCGAACGGCATCGACCCGCGTCGTCAGGCTGCGCTTGATACGGCGCTCGCGCAGGTCGAGAAGAGTTTCGGCAAGGGATCGGCCATGCGATTGGGCGATCGTCCCGAGCAGGATGTCGAGGTGATTCCTACTGGATCGCTGGCATTGGATATGGCATTGGGTATCGGCGGCCTACCGAAGGGCCGTATCGTGGAGATTTATGGTCCGGAATCCTCCGGCAAGACCACACTGGCGTTGCATGTGGTGGCCAATGCCCAGAAAAACGGTGGCGTCGCCGCGTTCATCGATGCGGAACATGCGCTTGACCCGGTCTATGCGCGCAAGCTCGGCGTCGATACTGATTCGTTGATTGTTTCCCAACCTGATAACGGCGAGCAGGCGCTGGAAATCGCGGATATGCTGATTCGTTCTGGTGCGCTTGACGTGATCGTCATCGATTCAGTGGCTGCACTGGTGCCGAAGGCCGAAATCGAAGGTGAAATGGGCGACAGTCATGTCGGTTTGCAGGCAAGACTGATGAGCCAGGCATTGCGTAAGATGACTGGCGCTTTGGCTCAGGCGGGCACCACCGCCATTTTCATCAACCAGCTTCGAGAGAAGATCGGTGTGTTCTTCGGCAATCCGGAAACGACCACCGGCGGCAAGGCGTTGAAGTTCTACTCGTCCGTCCGCATGGATATTCGACGTATCCAGACCATCAAGAATGGTGATGAGGCTGTAGGCAATCGCACCAAGGTCAAGGTCGTCAAGAACAAGATGGCTCCGCCGTTCAAGACCGCTGAATTCGACGTGTTGTACGGCGAGGGCATTTCCAAGGAAGGTTCCGTACTTGACATGGCGTTGCAGGTCAATGTCGTGAAGAAGTCCGGATCATGGTTCACCTATGGTGGCGACCAACTGGGTCAAGGCCGTGAGAACGTGCGCCAATTCTTGAAAGACAATCCGGAGCTTACCGAAGAGATCGAGAATAAGGTGAAGGCCGAGTTTGGTCTCATTGAGCCCACCGACCAATTTGCCGAAGATGGTAATGAGGCTTCTGCGTCTAATGCCACAAGCGAGGAGAAGGCGAAAGCGGATGCTGGCAAGCCGGAAGCAGCCAAAGGCGCGGCAAAGGCTTCCAAGTCAGCCGGCAAGGCGTGACGTATGATCAGCGCTGAGCGATTTCTTGAACAGCAGGGCCTCCAGCCGGTATCATCTGAGGCTGGGGGCCTTGCCCTTTCCTGCGGTGGTCGGCCGCAGGCCGGTCGAACCGAATTCGATTACGACCGAACTCCGTCCATTGGCGGCAATGACACGCCGAGGCGTGCGCGACACGCACGACACGCAGGGCGTGTCGCAGTCGGCGTGTCGCGGATTCCTGACGATCCGAATGATTTGGATGCATGCAGGGAGGCGGCCCTTCGGCTGCTTGATGCGGCGCCGCGTCCGTCAGGCGCGATGCGGGAGCGACTCATCGGCAAGGGGTATGCCTCCGAGGTGGTGGACGATGTGATCGTCAGACTGATTCGGGTCCGTCTCATCGACGACGAGGCGTACGCCCAGTCCGCGGTGCGGTACTGCACATCACGACTGATGGGGTATAGGGGAGCGGTCATGGAGCTCAAACGCAAAGGTGTGGACCGCCAGCTCGCGCAACGTGTGTGCGATGAGGCCGAATCCCAAGGCGTGTTCGCTGAGGCTGCATGGGAGCTGGGACGTCGGACAGCAAGAAAAACTGCTGGATTGGATGTCGAGGTGCGTAAAAGACGGTTCTGGAGTGCTGGTGGGCGGAAAGGCCATAATCCTGAAGTTCTGCGGAAAATCGCACAGGAATTGTTCGTCTGAAACGACTGATTCGCATAGTGGTTATGCGGTTTTCAAACACTGTTTCGCCACGGGAATCGGTCGGTGTGATAAGGGAGTGAGACCTCTTATACCCCGGGTTCTGTCGTGCCTCAGACACGGATGGCCATCCATCTCGACCTGACGTTGCCGTCAGGCTCTAGCAGCCTACCCGAAGGCTTCGGGCGAGCAACCCTCAAACGCCTTCTGCTTGGCCTTGCTCCCGATGAGGCTTGCCATGCGACCTACTGTTACCAGAGGCCCGGTGGTCTCTTACACCGCCGTTTCACCCTTACCTACCGGTCGAAACCGATAAGCGGTCTGTTCTCTGCTGCGCTATCTCTCAGGTCACCCTGGGCGGACGTTATCCGCCATCGTGCTCTATGGAGCCCGGAAGTTCCTCAGCCGATCCCAATGAAGATCACGGCCGCGGCCATCAAGAGGTCTCAAGCCTGCAATTATACATAAGGTGCGGAAAAGGCGGCATCCCGCCCTGCGGTGAGGCCATGACGTTGCCCGGTTATCCTGTTTTCTCCATAGTTGGGCATAGTTGGGCGATTCGTGAACGACGCGCCGAATATCGGATGGGGCGTGTCGGGCGTGTTGTGGCGTGTCGTATGGAGACGAATCAAATCTGTAAGAGCTTGGTATGTGCGAGAAAGAGCAAGAAAACGCTGCCTATCCATTGCAGTATTTACCATGACGAACAAACGAGCCAGCCTGATAAACCGGTATCAAATCTTCTTATAGGAGACTGCTGCCAAAGCCCCAGTATATACATCGTTTCATTGCAGAGAAAAGCCCGGGAATAAACATATATTCTCTGGGCGAGTTTCCGGCCGTTCACCCATTGTTCGTCTACAATGAAACATACCCGGTCGGTGATGATGCCGTTCGGAACACATATAGCGGGTTACACCGCTTGAGTTAGAGGAGGTCAACATGGAAATCGTCGTTACCGGACGCCACACGCAGGTCAAGCAAAGGTTCCGTGATGTGGTCGAGACCAAGATGAATCGTGTGACCGCTATCGCCCCGGATGCTCAGCGCGCGCAGATCGTGCTGACCCATGAGGGCAACCCGCGTCAGGCCGATACCGCCAAGCGCGTGGAAATCACCGTTATCGCCGGACGTACCGTGGTGCGTGCGGAGGCTTCCAGCACCGATGAATTCAGTGCGCTGGACATGGCGCTGGATAAGTTGACGCTGCGTCTGCGTCGTACTCGTGACCGTCGCAAGGATCACCGTCGTGGTTACGCGAACCCGGTCCCGGTGGATCTGGGTGTTATCGCCCCGGAGCCCGAGCCGGAGGTGTCGGAGGAAGAGCCGAACAACAGCCCGCAGGCTGCGGTCGCCTCCGATCTTGGCCCTGGCGAATCCGTGGAGGTCCAGGTTGGGGATACGCCGATTGTCATCCGTCGCAAGCTGCACATCGCCGAGCCTATGAGCATCGACGAGGCGCTGTACGAGATGGAACTGATCGGACACGACTTCTTCCTGTTCGTGAACAAGGAGACCGGACGCCCGTCCGTCGTCTACCACCGTCACGGTTGGAGCTACGGCGTGTTCGAAATCGATACTCCGGAGAATGTCAAGAAAGCCTGAGGGTAAGGGCTGCTGACACGATCAGCTGATACCGCATGGACCGCTTCCAATATGGAGGCGGTCCATTTTTTCGTAAGAAGGTCGAAAAATTCGACTGCTGACGGTGTGAGGCGCTATCCTGATACGCGGACACCACCACTTATCAGTCAAGGGAGAACCCAGTGGTCGATATTATTGACAAAGCCCTGCGAATGGGTGAAGGCCACCAGCTCAAGAAGCTGGAGAACGTGGCCAAGGCCGTGAACGCTCTTGAGGACGAGATCTCCGCCCTCTCTGACGAGGATCTGAAGGCCCAAACCCCGAAGTTCAAGCAGGAAATCGAAAACGGCAAGAGCCTGGACGAGATCATGCCCGAGGCGTTCGCCACCGTGCGCGAGGTCTCCAAGCGCACCCTTGGCCAGCGTCACTTCGACGTGCAGCTCATGGGCGGTGCTGCCCTGCACTGGGGCAACATCGCCGAAATGAAGACCGGTGAAGGCAAGACCCTGG
>ENA-OPCL01002506-OPCL01002506.1-human-gut-metagenome-genome-assembly--contig:-NODE-2506-length-11875-cov-2.299662_pt1 | contig 11875 bp, 3 predicted proteins | sample MGYA00241251_ERZ501482 | MGnify/ENA primary metagenome ERZ501482 (study PRJEB25962, sample SAMEA2042581) | human gut metagenome | biome: human gut; feature: human-associated habitat; material: faeces... | reverse complement strand
CAGTCAATGCAGAGTATCAGAAAACAAAAGCAAAGCAGTAAAAAGGAAAATGTAATAATATGGAAAAAACAGAGAAAAAACCGAATATTATCATGATTCTGGCAGACGATCAGGGTCCCTGGGCGATGCACTGCGCCGGGACACCGGAGCTTTATACGCCCAACCTGGACAGAATTGCAGAACAGGGAATGCGGTTTGACAGCTTCTTCTGTGCCTCGCCGGTATGCTCTCCGGCGAGGGCATCCATTCTGACCGGGAAAATGCCTTCCGCTCACGGCGTACAGGATTGGCTCAGAAGCGGAAACTTAGACGGCGAGAAATTTGCCGCCCAGGGAAAGGAAAATCCTTATTTCGAGGGCTATAAGCAGGAACGGAAGCCGATTTCCTATCTGGAAGGACAGCCCACCTATACGGACATTCTGGCGCAGAACGGCTATCACTGTGCACTCTCCGGAAAATGGCACCTGGGCAACAGCATCGAACCGCAGCAGGGCTTTCAGGAGTGGTACACCATCGGCATGGGCGGCTGCTGCTATTACCACCCGGACATGGTGGACCATGGAGAAATCACCGTGCATCATGGGGAATATGTGACAGATCTGATCACGGATCGTGCACTGGAATATTTAAAAGAGCTGGGCGAAGGGGATGACCCGTTCTATCTGTCTGTCCACTATACTGCACCCCATTCACCCTGGGAAAAGGAGCACCATCCTGCAAAGTGGATCGATTACTATGATGGCTGCACGTTTCCCAGCATTCCCAACGTGCCGGATCATCCCGATCTGCGCACCGGCGCGGTATATGGAACCGGTAAGAGGGAAGAAAATCTGCGGGGCTATTTTGCGGCGATCAGCGCGATGGATGAACAGATCGGCAGACTGCTGGATGCAGTAGAAGAACAGGGGCTGGCAGATAATACCGTGATCCTCTTTACAGCGGACAATGGAATGAGCATGGGACAGCACGGTGTCTGGGGGAAGGGGAACGGGACATTCCCGATGAATATGTATGATTCCGCAGTTAAGGTGCCGTTTCTGATTTCCTGGCCGGGGCACATTCCTGCCAATACCGTCTGCAGCGAAATGATAAGCGCCTGCGATCTGCTCCCGACGATCCTTAAGCTGACGGGACTTTCCGACAAGCAGCCTACGGGACTTCCCGGAAGAAGCTTTACAGAGCTTTTAAAAGGCGAGCAGAGGGAGCACCGCGACGAGGTCGTGATCTTCGACGAATACGGGCCTGTCCGCATGATCCGGACGAAAGAATGGAAATATGTGCACCGGTATCCCTATGGAAAACATGAGCTGTATCACCTCGTGGACGATCCGGGAGAAGAGAAGAATCTGTACGGTTTACCGGAATATAAAAAACTGGTAACCCAATTAAAGGGCAGGATGGAAAAATGGTTCTGCACCTATTCCGACCCGGCCGTCGACGGCGTGCGCTCCGCGGTCAACGGCTCCGGACAGCTCTGCCGCCCGGGTGTGTATGCAATCTATGAGGATCCCTTTGCACCAAAGGGCGTGGAATGATTACGAGTTGTTTGTCAAAGAATAAGATTGAGCAAGGCCGGTCAGGGAAAGATTCTCTGACCGGCCTTTTGCAAGTTCATTCATCAGTCGGATGATTGCCTGTGTCTTTTCAAAATCCTGAATATCGAGAATTGCATATCTGCCGTGTCCGTTCTTTGTCAGAAAAACCGGAGCACCAACAGCTGCATCACGCAGCACAATGATGCAGACTGTCAGCGGCTGGAATTGCAGGTACAGCAAAATTCACAAAAGCCATGAAAACAATATAAAAAATATGAGATGTGATACTAGAAATGTTATCTTTAACATATTAGGATGATAGGAAATGAATGAAATACAAAAAATATGCGGTAAAACAAATGCATATATGCTTAATAACGATATTTGTGAAAAGTTCTTAAATTTTTAATATAAATCTGAAATATTCAATATGCCGATGCTATTGCCTTTGTACAGAAAAAAATCTACAATTTAGTTAAATTGAAATTAAGGTATAAAAACCATTGTGAAACAGAAGGAACAAAACAGGGGGAAAGGAAAATCGGTATGTGGAAAGCGGCAATATCACCAGAGAAACGGAAAAAAATAAAAAGATCTGTCAGCTTTTTTCTGAGCTTACTTTTGATACTGGAAATGGTATCGGGAACTGGCATGTTTGCAGAAGGAAACAGAGTCAAAGCGAAGGAAGAAACTCCATATGCCGTATACCTGGATCTTTCAGGAAGCAGCGCAGCAGAGGCGCTGGTATCCAAAGGGATCTATGCATACGCTTATGACGATGCAGCAGAGGCAGAAGCTGCAGAGCCGGTGAAGCTGGAAAAGACAGAGGGACAGCAGGAGATCTGGCAGCTGGGTCTGACCCGGAAATATGAGCATGTGGTATTTTGCCAAGGACAGAAAAAAGAAAACAAAAACACCACAGGGGAGCTTACGATAGACTGGTCCTTACAGGCACCCTGCTACCGGCTTCAGGGAGAAGACCTGACCGGGACAGGCAGCTTTTACGGATTGTATACCGTATATTTTGATGGAAGCCAGTACAGTGAGTTCTGTAAAAACGGCGTCAGTGTCTATGCATATGATTCGGAAGAAAGCAGTGCAGAGGACGCACCTGTTGAGATGAAGCCCTCTGATAAGGGGAATGGAATTTACGAATACTGTCTGGACAGACCTTATGAATATATCGCCTTTATGGCCGGGACAGACGGATGGGATTATACGGAAGCGACCACACCGGTTTATACGGAATGGGACTTCCAGGATCCCTGCTTTGTACTGGAGAAGGTAGACGGAGAAGAATCCACAGGCAGCTGGGTAAACCTTCATTATATGATTTATTTCGATGCATCGAAGATCAAAGAGGATCCGGAGTTCTTAAAGTCTGGCGTATCCCTTTATGCCTGGACAGAGCAGGAGGGCGATAGACAGGAGCTTTCTGCAGAGCCGGTTCGGATGATTGCGTCTACGAAAGGCGAGGATATTTATCAGTACACCCTGGATCAGGCATATGACCATGTGCAGTTTTTCCTGGGCACCTCCTTTGATGCAGCCATCCAAACAGATGTCATCGAAATTGACTGGAACAGTCTGGCAGCACCCTGCTATCAGATGACCATCGAAAGAATCGAAGCGGAAACAGAAACCGAGACGCAGACCGAAACAGAGACTGAGACGGAAACAGAAACCGAGACACAGACCGAGACAGAAACACAGACAGAAACCGAAACACAGACAAAGACGGAAAACGAGTCTGAAACAGAAAACAGATCCCAGACGGAGACTGCTGCAGAAACACATACCACGGTAGAAACCGAAACCAAAGCAGATCCCAAGCCGGAAACAGAGACTGGCACTGGCACAGAGACAAGCTATGAAACGGAAAACAATGTGCCCTCTGCACCGGAAACAGAAAACGACGCAGCAGGCTCCGAAGGAAACACTCCGGACAGCGATCCGGCAGCAGAAGCTGCCTGGGAGCAGGAAGCGAGGTGCGAGACCCGTTTTTTTCACCTGGAGGTGCTGAGCGAAACAGTTGAGGCGAAGACCGTAGAAACCCTGGAGCGGAAAACAGAGTCCGCCACAGAAGAATCCAAACAGGAAACTACAGAAGAAAACAACAGAGAAACTGCATCGGAAAGCAAGCAGACGGGGGAAGAGACCAAACAGACCGAAACAACAGAAACCGGCACAGAGGAGGGCAATACAGAGAAAGCTCCTTCCAAGGAAGCTGTTGAAAAGGAAGCAACAGAAGAAATCCAGCAGGACGGAAGCCTGTACGACATGGGCGGTGAAATGAGAAAAGCCAGTCGTGTGGCGAAGGTTGGACTCAGAAAGGCAGCAGGAGGACTGGACTCTAACTATGTATATCTTGATACGACTGGGATGAATTTGAATTCCCAGGCGGATTGGAGTAAAGCAACTCAGCTATATCTTTTTAGAGAAGAGGATAATGGAAAATTTTATCCGGGACAAGAAGTCGAGGTTTATGGCAAATCCTATTGGAGATGGAAAATTGATGGCAAAAATAATAAATTTGCATTTGTCTATAAAGATGACTGGGATAAGATTAATTATAACAATTATTACAGAACGGACTTGGCAAATAAGAATTTTTCACAGGCTGGAGGGACGCTGTTTGCAAGCCGTGGTGAAGCATCAGGGGTGATCGAAGGACAAAAAGTCTACGCCCTCAAAGACATCACTGCAGAAATCGCGAACAAGATGCCTTTATATTTCTATGACTTTACAGGTAATGTCACAACCCCGGTAAAGGTAGTCTATTCGTTAGACAGCAGCTTCTCAGAGGGAAAAATCACAACAGTTAAGATGAATAGCGTTGATGATTTTCAGAATCTCTATACAGTAGAACTGAAAAAGGAAGAAATTGAAACAAAGCCCTATGTGAAGTTTACAGATGAATCTGGAAAACGGCTGGGAGAGATTTACTATTTCGGACAAGACAATACCAATGTAGATCCTGGCGTAGTTCCTGTAACCTATAAAGCGGGTTCTGTGGACACCTTCCTGTATGGAGCTACCGAGCTGCAGAACGACGATGGTACAACAACGACTACTATAAGCGGCTGGGGCACAACACCGGGTAACGAGAGTCTGAAAGACAAAACCCTCTATTTTGATAATCTGCATTTCCCGGTAGACGCAAAAGAGGGAAGTCAGAAAGTAACCCTGCAGATTGGAACAGAGAGTGCGGAGGATCTGGAACCGGATCCGCAGTTTAAAGACAGCTTATATAGCTATAAGTTTACGAAAGATACACTCCAGCAGACTGTTTTCACAGTAAAGGATCCCAAGGGCAATATCTATCATTTCTTCTGGACAGATCTGGACTGTAACCTGCTTCAGGTGACGGAGGACAACATAGCAAATGTCACAGGCGAATATGGATACGGGAATAAGATTTATTTTGACGCAACCTATTCAAAGCTGAATACACCGGATGGACCTACATATAATGGAACAAATTCCATTCCGGCAAGTGACGATGAGAAGGTTTATTTTTATGCATGGAGCACAAAGGATTCTAGTAAAAAACGTTATGGAGCGATGATAAAAGCAAAGCCCCACGAAAAGGATGGACAGACCTGGAACGATGTGTGGTATGTGCGGATTCCGGAAGAAGATGAAATTAATCAGATTATTTTCTCTGATGTTCCATTAAAAAATCGTGATGAAGATGGGCAAAAGTATGCTGGAAGAACAGATGCTCTGACGATTCCAGATACGAAAGCGTGTGGAGGAAAACCCTGTTTCTATGCGGATGCCGGTGATACTGCGGTATACGAGCAGAAATATAGAGACGGTTACTGGGCTGAAGCATATACGATTCGGGATGCAGAGAAGTATAAGAAAACCGATACTGGTGAGAGCGTCGATATAGTTGATATTACGAAAAGTGCTTCTTCGGCAGATTCGGATATCCTGTATGTGGACTCTACCTTCTATGACTATTACACGGATTATGAATTGAACGGAAATAATCGGGATTCCTTTTCGGGCCCGAGTGGAATGTCACAGCGCAACTGGGTTCCGTTCCGGCAGTTTGATCAGGCATTGAGTGATTATTACAAAAAGAATCAGGTTTCCATTCCAATCTATACAGGTCATTTTCAACCGAGTATTGATAAGTGGGGTTGCCAATTCAAAGATATCAATGGCACACTGAAGTTATATGGAAGTGATAACGATGAAGCATTCTTTTCCACAAATAACTCTGTGATTGACGCAGGTGGAAAGCAGGGGGATTATAAGCGTGCAGCACAGGGACTTGTAAGCTCTACGCTGACGAATGGAGTATTGAAGACTGCAAAGGGGGAATGTGCAGAGCCCCATTTTGATGAAGCATTTTTACTGGGAAAGAACAGCAAAAATGCGGTCCTGGGTGAGGTCTATCATAATGTATCATTCCCGTTTAAAAAGAAAGCGGATGGAAATGGAGTAGAATATTGGTGGTTTAACAGTAATCAAACGACACTTGCGATGCAAAAGGATTCATCTACCGAGAAATATTACCTGAAGGATACAGGAACAAAGGACTGGGCGAAGAATGTTGGGTCTGATGGAGGTGAAACGGGGACGAATGGATTTTTCCCGTTTAATGAAACCGTTGGCGGAACGAACGCAGCAAAATATAATTTTGGATTTGGTACAAAATTAGAGATTAAATTCCGCCTGACAAAGGATGGAAAGGTTAAGGGAAACAAGGAAAATGTGCCGATTATCTTTACGTTTTCCGGAGATGATGATGTCTGGGTATTTATTGATGGAAAACTGGCGCTGGATGTTGGCGGAGATCATGGAGAGGTAACAGGAACGCTGAACTTTTCTGGTACACAGGAAGAAAAGACGGCAACAGTAAGCAGCGTAAAGGCCAGTGCGGCAGGAGGAGATGCAGGAAAAGAAGGAACAGAAGGAGGTGGCAAAAAAACAACAAAATTCGAATTGAATGGCAGCAACGAAGCCGAGCATACCCTTACCATGTTTTATATGGAACGCGGTATGTGGGAATCTAATATGATGATTGCCTTCAACTTCCCGAATGATAACGAGTTTGCAGTAGAAAAACAGGTAGATACAAGTAAGGTAAATGAGCTGTTTAAAGATTCCTTTGAGGATGCCTCCGTATTCCCCTTTACGATCCAAAATCAGGCGACACATTATGGAACAAAGGAAGCCGCAGATAGTGAAACAACGGTAAAAAAAGAGACATTTAACAGCTTTGATAGCAGTTCATCAGAATTGAAGCCTGCCAGCTCGGATAATACATTTGAATGGGTAAATGCCTATGGAAATCAAAGCGGTGTTGCGCACTGGTATGCATCGTTAGAGGATACGACCGGAGACTACAAAGACTTGAGATTTGGTATTATCCCATATCAAAAAGGTGAAATTCTGAATGCGTCAGCGGCGAATAAGTATCTGGATTTCAAGTTGTATTATGATTATGAGGACACTCCAACGGCGAAATGTATTTATCTGGAGCTGGAGGATGCAAGTGGAAGGAAGATCGGAGACTTGATATCCGGAAAGCTATACGGAAACACAACCCTTAAGGGAAAAGCATGGAATACCCTGACGGTTGACTTAAGCAAATTAAAAGGAGCAGCTGATTTTGATTATGGCCAGATAAAATTCATCAAATTTAATTATAGCTATCCCAGACACATATATCTGGATGATTTTGTATTTCGTTCCGGCGTGCAGGTAAAGGAGCATATCGGATTTGAGGTGCAGCAGGATGCCATTCCGGATTATGGTTCTGCTACATCTGGAAAACTGGAGAATCCCGCGGGTGCAATCTATTCCCTGAGCGATTCCTCCAGTACGGATACCGGCGTGATTGAAAAAGATGGAACCTTTGTACTGGCGGATGGTCAGACGGCAACCTTCCGAAATCAGTTCCGCCGCGGCAGCTACATTTCCGTGAAGGAGGAGATAGATTCTCTTGCATTTGAGACAAGCTGGAGCCTGTATGAAAACGGACATATAGTAGACAAGGTAACCGGAACAGGAAATACGGTAGAGATTATACCAGAGCAAAAGGTTTCCAACGTATCCGGAACGCAGATCAAGGATGGCAGACAAGAGGTATATAAGAAGGATGGAACCCAAAATAATGGATATGCTTCGATGCATTTTGCGAAAGACGCAAATGGAAATACTCAGGACGCCATCGTGTTCCGTTCCTACAGCAAACCGGATGATGAAAACAATGTTACAAAATTAAAAGCGGTATTTGTAAATGAAGTCAAGGTTGGTTCCCTTAAGATCCAAAAGGCGAAGACGACGGATTCAGATGATCTGACCGGAACCTATACTTTTCAAGTTAAATTTACAAATGTCGCAGGAATGTCATTGGAAAAAGGAGATTCCATTACAACAACCTGTACCTTAAAGCAGGGAGAATCCTATACGATTTCAGGAATTCCCCTTGGAACAGATTATGAGATTACAGAAGTAAAACCGACAGATGGAACTACCCTGAAGAAGGTTTTGATCAGTAACGATGGAACAACCTTTAACGATGATACATCCTTTAAAGTAGAGAAAGGCTCCGTAAACGGAACCATTACAGCGGAAGCAACAAATCCTGTTGTAGAATTTCAAAATAATAACAAACCGACCGGTAACATAGCTGTAACCAAAAAATGGGTAACGACAAATGATATTGAGATTACGGATCTGAAACAGCTTCCGAATAGTATTTACCTGCAGCTGCAGAGAAAACAGAAAGGTCAAGAAGCAGCTGATTGGCAAGCGGTTGACTATTCCGGCAATATCAGTCCAGAAAGCAAATGGGTTAAAGTTGAGCCCACCTATGACGGCTGGTCTTATTCCTTTAAGGATCTGGAGCAATATGTGGACAGCGCAGCGAATCCTAAAGTCCGGTGGATCTATCGGGTCATGGAAGTGGATGCCAGTGGAAATGTGATTTCTTCCAACGGTACATACACTGTGGATGGAAAAACCTATCGAGTGACCTATTCCATGGATGCTTCGGCAGGCACAGCAACAGGTTCCACGGCAGATCTGACCACAGGCACAACAACAGGTTCCACAACAGATCCGACAGAAGCGGGTATTGACCTTACACCTGTCTCGCCTGAAACCGGCAAGCAGCCGACGGTGAATATGACAGTGACCAATACCTATTTGGAAGAGCTGAACCTGATAATTACGAAAAAGGGTATAAACACAACAGAAAGTGAAGGTTTGCTTTCCGGTGTACAATTTAAGCTGGAGAAGAAGGATTCGACTGGAGAGTGGTTTGAAACAGTCGGTAGTTCGCAAACAAAGGTTGACGGCATTGCCACCTTTACAAAGCTCGGTCAGGGAACCTACAGACTGATAGAAACAAAGGCTGCAGAGGGCTACAATCTGCTGGGTGATTCGATCTTAATTAAGATTGAGGATTCGAATCAGGTGAGCTGGAGGATGGAGAAGGAAACAGATAAACCCTGGAATGTAATAGATCTACAGGGGAAAAATGAAATCCCCCTCACCATCTACAACACAAAGCAGCTGATCCTTCCTGCAACAGGAGGATCCGGGTTTGGATTGGTTACTATGGGAGGCATTGCGCTGATGGCGCAGGCAATCCTTATGGGTACATACTTCACGCTGCAATGCAGAAAGGGGGACGATAAGCTTCGGAAGAAGAGATAATACCCCCGGAGGTATGAAACAAAGGCTGTTGGAGCAGGGGCTTATGTCCGGCAGCTGCATAAGGCGAAAACCTTAGAAACAAAGTACGGAGCGAAACGTACAAAGCAGGAGAAGTAAAAATAATTCGGCTGTCCCAAACACAAAAGGACAGCCGGACAAAAAAAGGAGAATGCAAACAATGAAGAGAATGAAAAAGCTTCTGACAGGGCTCCTGACCCTGGCGATGACATTGTCGATGATGACAATGACGGCATTTGCGGCTGACCCCGCGACTGGCACGACGGGTAAAATGCCGACGATTGATACGACTAAGAAGGTTTCTTTAACAATTCATAAATATGAATATAATGGAAATTTGAAACCAGATGGAACGGGTAGTGCAACGGATGTAAACAATGTTCCGACTGGTGAGAAGGGTGCAAAACCGTTATCAGGCGTACAATTTACAATCTGGAAAGTAGCTAATTTGGATGCTTATTATGGCAAGGATGGAGCTGCATTGCCAAAGGTAGAGGATTTTGTGCTTACCGGGAAAGGTAATAATGCTGTATTAACGAAAAATGGAACTGAAATACCACAGCTAGCTTCAGGCAGAACAGATGATAATGGAATAGCAAAATTTAGTCAAGGTGGAATTGTCCAAGGCTTATATTACGTTAGCGAAACCGATGCGCCTGCAAACGTAACAACTAGAACCAAAGATTTCCTTGTATCCCTGCCTATGACAAACGCAGAGGGAAATGACTGGATTTATGATGTGCATGTATTCCCCAAAAACGGGACTACTTACGGTGGAGTAACACTTGTAAAGCAGGGAAAAGTAGGAACTAAGACGGAAGTATATCTGGAAGGTGCAGAATTTATCCTGCAGATGAAAGATAAAGAGGCTGCTGACAAATGGGATTATTTAAAATATGATGATTCTAATGCTAGTGCTAGTGCTGAATGGACTTATACTGATGTGGCATCGACAGATGCAACAAAATTTAAAACAGACAGCAATGGTCAGATCAACGTACAAGGTCTGACAGCCGGAACCTACCGCTTTATCGAGGTTAGCGCACCCGATGGTTATATTATGGATGGCACAAAGGAATATCAGTTTACAATTGATACTGACGGAAAAGTTACCTGGGAAGGTAATGCAACTGAATGTGTAAATACACCCGGACAGGCTGCAATCGTTACCATTACAAACGAAAAGCCCGACACAGAAAAATTTGTAATGGATCGGAAAAGTAAAGATTGGGAAGCTGACGCAGATTATAGAGTAGGCACTGAGGTTCCTTACTTAATCAGAGTTGACGTACCTTCCAATGTTGAGAAGTTAAAAACCTTTAAGCTGACAGATACAATGACAAATTTGACATTTAAAGCTGACAGCTTTAAGATTTATAAAACGAAAGAAACAGATTACACAGGTAAAACTCCAATTTTAACAGGAATCACACCTACTGTAACTGGTAAAACCTGGACAATTGACTTTAACACCGTAGATACCGCCACTGGAACAATCACTTCCGCTGTTGAAGGCTATGCAGGAAAATCCATTTACATTTATTTCGAAGCAACCTTAGATGAAGGTGCAAAGATGACATCAGATGGTAACCCCAATAACATTACATTAGATTATTCCAATGCAATTTATCCGACAGGGGATCCCAGTAACCCGAATAATGGAAAGGATCCGAAAGTCGATTACATTAAGGATGTTGTCAATGTATTTACCTTTGGAATTAATGTTACCAAGAAAGATGGCGAAACTGGTGCTGTACTGAACGATGTTGAATTTGATTTGTATCGTGTAAATGATGGAGTAACCCTTCCTGTATCTCCTGATAAAGTTACAGAAGAATGGCTGAAAAAGGCAGAGAATGCAAAGAAAATTGGTTCCGGAAAGACTAAAGACCAAGGTGAATTATCCTTTAATGGTCTTGATAACGCGACCTACTATCTGGTTGAGACAAAAACAAATACTGGTTATAACCTGTTAAAAGAGCCCTACAAAGCAGAATTAAACCTTGTAGCGAAAATTACCAAAGAAACAACGAAAAAAACAGATGGAGAGGGTGAGACGAAAACAGTAACCACAGAGACAACTATACAAAAAACTGATTATCCGACCACTGCTTTCTCTGTAACCGTTAAGAACTACAAAGGCTTCACCCTTCCTACCACCGGTGGTATCGGTACCTTCGTATTCACCTTCGCTGGTATTGCCATGATGGCAGCAGCAGTGATCCTGCTGATCACCAGCAAGAAGAAAAAAGCAGAGTAATTCAGACAGATAACCCTTTTGTTATCTCTTCTATGGATGCTGCGAAGCTGTTGTGAAGTACAGCTGCAATTTTATCAGCAACGGGTCTGTATCGCGTTTCGTGTGCGCGAGGACAGATACCGGCACAGGACGGGGGTCACGTCCCGCCCTGTGCATCGCTCCTTCAGAACCCCCTTTCCCCCTGAACGGAGCGATACTGCGGTGATCGCCGTCGGTCTTAGAAACCGGCTGCGCCTGCGGTAATCGGGAAAGAAAAATTTGGGATTTTCTTTTCCGTGTTGTGTTTTCCCATTCCCTTCCTGAAAAGGACATCCGGGCGCTCTCCCGTGCCCTTGGATGTCCACGAAAAAACGGCGCAGAGAAAATGCAGAAGCGGCGG
>ENA-OPCL01002504-OPCL01002504.1-human-gut-metagenome-genome-assembly--contig:-NODE-2504-length-11879-cov-2.585673_pt1 | contig 11879 bp, 12 predicted proteins | sample MGYA00241251_ERZ501482 | MGnify/ENA primary metagenome ERZ501482 (study PRJEB25962, sample SAMEA2042581) | human gut metagenome | biome: human gut; feature: human-associated habitat; material: faeces... | reverse complement strand
CCTGTGCATCGCCCGCGCGCTCGCGGTCGAGCCCGAGGTGCTGCTCATGGATGAGCCCACAAGCGCGCTCGACCCGATCTCCACGTCGAAGATCGAGGAGCTGGCCATGCAGCTCAAGGAGCAGTACACGATCGTCATCGTCACGCACAACATGCAGCAGGCGGTGCGTATCTCCGACCGCACGGCGTTTTTCCTGCTCGGTGAGCTCGTCGAGTGCGACGACACGGAGCGGCTCTTCTCGCAGCCGCAGGACAAGCGCACGGAAGATTACATCACAGGGAGGTTTGGCTGATGAGAAGCCGGTTTGATGAACAGCTCGCACTCCTGAATAAGGAGATGATCGAGATGGGCGCACTGTGCGAGGAAGTCATCGCGCTCGCGTCCAAGGCACTCACGGAGGCGGATCCGGAGCTGGCGAAGAAGGTCGGGCCGCTCGACGCGGAGATCGATCAGAAGGAGCGCGATATCGAGTCGCTGTGCCTCAAGCTTCTGCTGCAGCAGCAGCCGGTCGCGCGTGACCTGCGCCAGATCTCGGCGGCGCTGAAGATGATCACGGACATGGAGCGCATCGGCGATCAGGCCGAGGATATTGCGGAGATCGTCCGGTATCTCGCCGGACGTTCGGCGGAAAATGACGATCTGCTGCGCGAAATGGCGCGCTCGACCATTCATATGGTCACAGAAAGTGTTGACGCTTACGTTCAGCGTGATACAATGCTGGCAGAGACGGTCATTGCCGAGGACGATGTCGTGGACAACGCCTTCGACGAGGTCAAGCGCCGGCTGATCGATAAGATCACCGCCCATCCCGAGGACGGGGCGTACGCGCTCGATCTGCTCATGATCGCCAAATACTTTGAGCGCATCGGTGACCACGCGACGAACATCGCCGAGTGGGTGATCTTCTCGGTCACCGGGGTGCACAAGGAGGGGTAGGACATGATCTGGTGTGTGGAGGACGACGCCAGCATCCGCGACATTGAGGTCTATACGCTCTCGTCCACGGGTTTTGAGGCCCGCGGCTTTGACGACGGCGTCTCGTTTTGGTCGGCGCTGCAGACGCAAAAGCCCGATCTGGTCGTGCTCGACGTGATGCTGCCCGGCGTGGACGGCATCGAGCTGCTGCAGCGCATGAAGGCGTCGGCAGAGCTGCGTACCATCCCGGTCGTCATGGCCACGGCCAAGGGCGCGGAGTATGACAAGATCCGCGGTCTCGACCTCGGCGCAGACTACTATCTCGTCAAGCCCTTCGGCGTGATGGAGCTGGTGTCCTGCGTCAAGGCGGTGCTGCGCCGCTGCCGGCCGGACAAGGCTGCGCATCTGCTGCGCAGCGGCGGTCTCGTCGTCGACCTCGATGCACACACGGTCACGGTCGACGGCGCGCGCGTCGCGCTCACATATAAAGAATTTGAGCTCCTGCGCCTGTTTTTGTCCCATCCGGGCATGGCGTTCACGCGTGACCAGCTCTTTCAGGAGGTCTGGGGCATGGACTTCTGCGGCGAGACCCGCACGGTCGATATGCACATCCGGACGCTCCGGCAAAAGCTCGGCCCCTACGGACGGCGGATCGAGACGGTGCGCAATGTTGGCTACCGCATGGAGGCAACGACATGACCAAGAAAATCTTTCAATCCATCTTCCTCGTGGCCGGTGCCGTGCTGCTGGCGAGCCTGCTGATCATCATGGGCTTTCTCTACAGCTATTTCGGCGGCGTGGAAGAAAACCAGCTGCGCGACGAGCTGAGCCTCGCCTCGGCCGCCGTGGAAAGCAGCGGCACGGACTATCTCTCGCAGCTCACGGCCGGGCGCTACCGCCTGACGTGGATCGCGGCCGACGGCAGCGTTTTGTACGACACCAAGACCGATGCCGAGAGCCTTGAAAACCACGCCGCGCGCACCGAGGTCAGTCAGGCGCTGAGCACCGGCACGGGTGAGAGCACGCGCTATTCCTCGACGCTTATGGAAAAGACCATGTACTATGCCCAGCGGCTTACGGACGGCACGGTGCTGCGCATCTCCATCAGCCGCGCGACGGTCGGAATGATCGCCGTCGGTATGCTCCAGCCGCTGCTGCTCGTGCTCATTGTGGCGCTCATCCTCTCGGGCATGCTGGCCAGGCGCCTGTCGCGGCGTATCGTCGATCCGCTCAACAGCCTCGATCTCGAGCACCCGCTCGATAACGACGCCTATGAGGAGCTCTCGCCGCTGCTCAAGCGCATCCACCACCAGCACGTCGAGATCCAAACGCAGCTGCGCGAGCTGCGCGAAAAGACCGACGAATTCACGCAGATCACCGGCAGTATGCGCGAGGGGCTCGTCCTGCTCGACGAGCACGGCGACATTCTGAGCATCAACGCCGCGGCACAGGCGCTCTTCGGCGCGGACGGGCAGTGCACCGGTCAGGACTTTCTCACCATCGAGCGCAGCCACGAGATCAATGCCGCCATTCAGGCCGCCGCCGACGACGGCCACAGCGAGGTGCGCGCCGAGCGCGCGGGGCGCATCTATCAGTTTGACATCAGCCGCATCGCGTCCGACGGGAAACCGATCGGCACGGTCATCCTCGCCTTTGACATCACGGAGCAGGAGTTTGCCGAGCGCAACCGCCGGGAGTTCACGGCGAACGTCTCGCACGAGCTCAAGACGCCGCTGCAAGGCATCATCGGCAGCGCCGAGCTGATCGAAAACGGTATGGTCAGGCCAGACGACCTGCCGCGCTTCGTCGGCCACATCCATACCGAGGCTGCCCGCCTCGTCACGCTCATTGACGACATCATCCGCTTGTCCCAGCTCGACGAGGGTGGCGAGCTGCCGACCGAGCCCGTCGATCTGCTCACAGTTTCGCAGGAGGCGGCGCAGACGCTGCAGGACGCTGCGGCAGCGCGGCAGGTCACGGTCAGCGTGCAGGGGGAGTCCACTGTGATCCCCGGCGTGCGCCGCCTGCTCTATGAGATCGTCTACAATCTCTGCGACAACGCCATCAAGTATAACCGTGACGGCGGCCGTGTGGACATCACCGTTGCGCACGACGCCGGCGGCAGCGTCACCGTTGCCGACACCGGCATCGGCATCGCGCCGGAGCATCAGGCGCGTGTGTTCGAGCGCTTCTACCGCGTGGACAAGAGCCACTCGAAGGCGTCCGGCGGCACGGGGCTTGGGCTCTCGATCGTCAAGCACGCCATGCAGCTGCACCACGGCCGCATCGAGCTTGAGAGCACGCCGGGCACGGGCACGACCATCCGCGCCATCTTCCCGAAGGCGTGAGCAGCAAAACAAAAAGACGAGATTTTCACGGATGAAAATCTCGTCTTTTTTATGGTTCTTCAATAGCAGGCGGCTTTTGGCTTTCAGCGCGGCGGCGGTCTGACGAGCCGATCCGCTGAACCGTAAGCCTGAGCCGTGCCGGGGAAAACAGCAAGGCTCTGCCGCTCAGAAAACAGCGTCGACAAGCCGTCTGGTGTAATCCGACTGCGGGTGCAGGATGACCTCGTCGGGCAGACCGCTCTCTACGATCCTGCCGTCATGGAGCACGATGACCCTGTCGCAAAACTGCTGTACCAGCGCGATGTTGTGGCAGATGAAGAGATAGGCCAGCTTCCTTTCCTTCTGCAGCTGCTGCAGAAGCTCGATGATCTGCTTTTGCACGGTCACGTCCAGTGCGGAGGTGGCCTCGTCAAAGATGAGGATGCGCGGGTCGTTCATCAGCGCTCTTGCAATGGCTGCGCGCTGGCACTGGCCGCCGGAGACCTGATGCGGATAGCGCGCGAGAAACGTGGCCGGCAGGCCGCAGCTTTCCAGCAGCGCGCGCGCCTTTGCCTCGCGTTCGGCCTTCGGTACGCCCTTGTTGCGCAGGCTCTCGCAGATGCCGTCGCCCAATGTGCGGCGCGGATCGAAGGAGTCGGCCGGTGACTGAAAGACCATCTGAATCTTCGCGTAGACCGGGATCAGATCCCTCCCCCTGAGCCGGGTGATATCTTGCCCGTCGATGAAGATCTGCCCGCCGGTGGCGTCGATCTGGCGGGTGATGAGCCTGGCGATCGTGGACTTGCCGGAGCCGGATTCGCCCACGATGCCGAGGATCTCACCGGGCTGTACCTCAAAGCTCACATGATCGACGGCGAAAAATGCATCCCTGCCGGCGCGGGAAAAGGCTTTGGAGAGGTCTGCGACCTTCAGGATCGGTTCCATTTATGCCTTCTCCCTCCTCAGTCTCGGAACTGCGCTCAGCAGCTTTACCGTGTAGTCATTCTGCGGGTTTTCCAGCACGTCCTTCGCCGCTGCGTATTCCATCACGCGGCCGTTGGAGAGCACGACGATGCTGTCGGCCATCGCGGAGACGACGCCGATGTCGTGCGTCACGATGATGATCGCGGTGCCGAAGGCCTCGCGGACATGCAGCATTTCCTCCACGACCTGCCGCTGTACGGCCATGTCGAGCGCGGAGGTGGGCTCGTCCGCCAGGAGAACGGCCGGATTCATCAGCATGGCGATCGCAATGCCCGCGCGCTGATTCATGCCGCCGGAGAGCTCGAAGGGATAGCTGTCCCAGATCCGCTCACCGTCCTGAAAGTGCAGCTTTTCAAAGAGCTCCAGCGCGGCGCGCTTTGCCTCGGCCACATCCACCTTGCGGTGCGCCGCCATGCTCTCGATGATCTGCTCGCCGATCGTGCGGGTCGGGCTCAGGGACGCGCCGCAGTCCTGAAAGATCATGCCGATCTTCTCGCCGCAGATCCTGCGCATCTCCTTGGGCGGCACGTCCGGAAGGCTTTTCCCTTCAAACCAGATGTCGCCTCTTGTGACCATGCCGCTGCTGCCCAGAAGGCCCATCGCGGCCTTGAGCAGCGTGGATTTTCCGGAGCCGGACTCACCCACCAGACCGAGGATCTCGCCGGAATGGAGCTGAAAGCTCACGTCATGGACGACGGGATCCCCGTTGAAGGAGACCTCCACATGCTGATAGTCCAATAATACTGCCATAAAACGACCTCATTCGGATGTTGTCTGAAAAACGGGCATCGGCTCAAAACGGAAACCTTCCGCGCTGAGCCCATGTCCGTCCGGGGAGCTGAGGGGCGGAATGCTTCCGCCCCTCTCAGCTCCCCGAAGAACCTCGTAGCCTTTGCGCCCGCAGGCGCAAAGAAGTCCAATCATTTTCTTCGGCGACATGTGCGGCGAAGAAAATACTTCTCAGGCTGCAAGTGTGGAATTTGTGCGCCGGCGGCGCACAAATTATGCGCGCAGCAGACTGCAAACCCCTTTGTCAAAAAGTTGTACTTTTTGACAGCCTCTGAGGGGCGGGATGCTTCCGCCCCTCTTTCTTTTGCTTACTGGATATCGAGATCTGCGGTCAGCTCATAGAAGTCGCAGGTGTGTGCTTCGAGGCCGGAGACGTTGGCCTTCATGATCATGCTCATGCGCAGGAAGGAGCAGAAGACGTAGGAGTTGTCATCCAGCAGCTGCTGCTGCATCTCGACGGCGATCTTCGCACGCTCGGCCGGGTCGAAGGTGGTGCGCAGCTGGACGGCAAGCTTCTCGAGCTTGTCGCTGTGGTGGCCGCCGGAATTCTTGACCGATTTGTCCAGACAGTAGGTGTCGAAGAAGTTCTGGGGATCGCCCAGGCCGGCGTTGACGTTGGCGCTGACCCAGATGTCCCATGCCGTGGGATCCTTGCGGATGCTGTTGTGATCCTTGGTGCAGTTGATCTGTACGTCAATGCCGATGTCCTTGAGCGTGGACTGCGCGGATTCGGCCAGCAGGGGCAGCTCCTGACGGGACGGGTAGGTCAGCCAGCGGATTGTGAGCTTGACGCCGTTCTTTTCGCGGATGCCGTCGCCGTCGGTGTCGACCCAGCCGGCGGCCTCCAGCTCGGCCCTGGCCTGATCGGGATCAAAGGACACGGTCTGAATGCCCTGACCGAACGCGAAGCTGTCGGGGAAGGCGCCGGTCGCGGTGTAGCCGTAGCCGTTGAGCAGCACGTCGACGAAGTCTTGCTTGTTGATGCCCATGGCGATCGCCTTGCGCACGGCGGGATCACTCATGATCGTGTAGCCGGAGTTCTCCTTGTGGAGGTTCATCATGCCCCAGAAGCAGCGGCTGGTCTGGATGCTGGTGAACTTGTAGTTGTCGTTTTCAAAGAGCGGATAGCTGGCATAGGCCATGCCGTAGGCTGCGTCGATTTCGCCGGACTGGAGCGCCATGGCCAGCGTGTCACCGTCGGAAATGGTGCGGACGGTGATCTCGTCAACCTTCACCTCGCCGTCCCAGTAGTTGACGTTTTTGATGAGATTCACATGGTCGTCCGTGACGACTTCTGTTGCCACATAGGGGCCGGTGCCGACGACGCAGCCGTTGTCGGGGATGCCGACTTCCATGTCGATGATGCAGCCATAGGCCTCGGAGAGATAGTTCATCAGGATGGGGTTAGGCTCGGAGGTGACGATGGTCAGCTTCTGACCGTCGGCCTCCATCGAGGCGATCTTGAGGTTGCCGGCGGCGCGCTCATGGACCTCGATCAGGTGCTCGAGACAGGCCTTGACTGCCGCAGCGTCACACTTTTTGCCGTTGGAGAAGCAGACCGCATCCTTGATCACGATCTCCCATGTGGTCGCATTGATGTTGGTAGCGCTCTCCGCCAGCCACGGCTCGAGCGTGCCGTCGTCCGCGATCTTCATCAGCGTCTCGCCGACGCCGTAGCGGATGCAGGCCCAGCCGGAATAGGCCTCGTGGGGATTGATCGTCGGCTCTTCGTTTTCGGCGTTGAAGGTGGTGTCGCCGAAGACAAAGGTCTTTTTCCCGCCGGACTGGGCGGAGGTGTTGGAGCCGCCGCAGCCGGCCAGAATGCCGAGCGAGAGGCAGAGCGCCAGAAGGGAAGCTAGGATCTTTTTCATGTTCTCTGTTTCCTTTCCTTTTTGATATAGAGTCCGGATCATCGTGCCCGGGCGTTCTTTGGGTCCATGTAGTCGCGCACGGTGTCGCCCAGAAGGTTGAAGATCACGACCGACAGGAAGATCGCGAAGCCGGGCGACAGCACGAGCCATGGGTAAGTCTGCAGCGTGCTGCGTCCGCCGCTCATCATATTGCCCCACTCGGCCGTGGGCGGCTGCGCGCCGAGATTCAGGAAGCTCAGCCCTGCGAGCTCCATCATCATCGTGCCGATGTCCAGCATGGCCGTGACCAGGATCGGGCCGAGGATGTTCGGCAGGATATGCCGCAGGATCATCTGCATGGAGTTGTCGCCGGAGAGCCGTGCCGCGGCCACAAAGCCGCTGCTTTTGAGCGCCAGCGTCTGACTTCGTGCCACGCGCGCATATTTCGGCCAGCTGATGACCGCCAGCGCGAGCACCGCGTTGCTGACGCCGCCGCCAAGCATCGCCGCGATCGCCAGGGCAAAGACCAGCCCCGGAAAGGCCAGACACACGTCCGAGATGCGCATCACGACGGAGTCCATCGCGCCGCCGTAGTAGCCGCAGAGCGTGCCGACGGCGGTTCCGAAGACCGAGATGACGCCGACGAGCGCCAGCGTGGAGAAGATGCTTGTCTGCGCGCCGACCACAACGCGGGAAAACATGTCGCGCCCGTAGCGGTCGGTGCCCATCCAGTGCTCGGCCGAAGGCGGGAGAAGCGATTTCGACAGATCCTGCGCATAGGGGTCGTAGGGGACGATCTTGTCCGCAAAGATCGCAACGAGAAGCAGCGCTGCCGTCAGGATCAGAAAGAGGGTCAGACGGATCCTGATACGGTTCTTCCTGACTTTTTGTACACGGACTGTGACGGTTTCGTTCATCGCTCGATCCCTCCCAGCCGGATCCTCGGATCAAGGAAGTGATAGCTCAGGTCGGTGATCAGGTTGACCACGACGTAGATGATGGCCATCCACATCACGTAGGCCTGGATGATCGGGTAGTCGCGCATGTTGATCGCATCCACCGCCAGCTTGCCGACGCCGTCCCACATGAAGATGGACTCGACGATGGCCGTGCCGCCGAGCAGTGAGCCGATCGAAAGCGTCAGCAGCGTGATGATCGTCACGAGCGAGGCCTTCATGACGCTCTTGATCAGGGTCGTGGAGAACTTTACGCCTCTGGCCCTGGCGCCGAGCACATAATCCTTGCTCAGCTCATCCAGAACGGTTGCGCGGACCTGCCGCAGATACTTGGCCGACATGGCGATCGCCAGCGTCAGGGCGGGCAGCGCCACGCTCTGCAGGCTGACGCCGCCGGAGATGACCGGAAACCAGCCGAGCCTGATCGCAAAAAAGTACATCAGCAGCAGGGAGACGAAAAAGTTCGGCAGAGAGTTGCCGATAAAGCTCGCTGTGCGGATCACGTAATCGGTCGCCGTATTCTGCTTCACCGCCGACCAGATCCCGAGCGGGATCGAGATCAGCACGGTCAGCAATATGGAAACGGCCGTCAGCAAAAGCGTGGCCGGCAGCTTGGAGACGAAGGTTGAGAACACCGGCTTGTTCGAGACGTAGGAGGTGCCCATGTCACCCCTGAGCAGATTGCCGAGCCACGTGAAGTACTGCACGACAAAGGGCTTGTCCAGACCCAGCTCTGCTCTGGCGTTGTCGATCATTTCCTGCGAAACCGTGCCGCTCGTGTTCTCCATTTTCTGCTCGACCACGTCGCTGCCTGCAATTCGCATCATGCCGTAGGACAAAAATGTGATCGCAAGCAGGATCGGGATCAGCTGCAGCAGGCGCTTGAGCGCGTAGTTTTTCATGCCGTGCCGCTCCTGTTATTTGAACGCTGCAATGGTGAAGATCGGCGTGGGATTGATGAACTCGTCGATCTCGGCATAGATGCGTTTATAAACGCCTTTGTCCACGGTGACACGATCAAAGCCGGCCTCGATAAGCAGCTGCACGTCCCACTGCGGGCGCGGCCCGTGATAGGCGCCGATCTCCATCGTGATGGCATTGTTTTCGGCCATCAGATCGTCCGGCACCAGCTTGTGCGCGTGGTTTTCGGGCAGTTCGTGCTTCTTTCCTCCTTGCTGCTCATCTTCCAGCGCGGCGCTGTAATCCGCGTCAAAGTTGATGAGCACACCGCCGGGCTTGAGGATCCTGTACCACTCCCGATAGGCCTTTTCGACATGCGGCAGCGTCCATGTCAGATTCCGTGTCACCAGCACGTCGAAGCTCTCCGGCTCGAAGTCCGGGTTTTCTGCGTCCATGATCCGGAACGTGGCGTCCAGCCCCAGAACGGCGGCCATATGCTCGGCGTGCTCGATCATGTCCGGTGTCAGGTCGATGCCGGTCGCCTCGTGCCCCTCGGCGGCAAACAGGCAGGCGAAGAAGCCGGTACCCGTGCCGATGTCCAGGACCCGGAGCGGCCGCCCCTGCGGCAGATACCGGAAAAACTCCGCGAGCCAGCGCGCCCGCTTCTCGCTGTCGAATTCACGCAGTCTCTGCGCTTCAAAGGCCTCCGCCCGGTGAGACCAGTAGTGAGCTACGCGATGCTTGATCAGTTCCATATGCTTCCCCTCTCTGCTGCAGCCGGCGGCCCTTGCGCCCTCACGCGGCTGTCTATCCAATAAGCGGAAATACAGGCTGCTTACATTATATTCTGTCTTTCGTCGATGCGTAAGCCCCCCAGGGGGATAAAAATTCGCGTTGACCGCGGCCTTTTCCCGCTTCCGGATCCCCCCGGGGGGCTTGTCAAAAAGGGTGGCGCATGATACGGTAACAGAACAAATGGAGGCTGCCATGCAAGCAAAAATGATCGCCGGGCACGAGCTGATGCCGGGCAAAACGGTAAAAGATCATATCCACGTGGAGGGCACCGAACTGCACGTTCCGCACGTCCTGCTCTGCGGTGAGCAGCCGGGACCGACCGTGCTCATCACGGCGGGCATCCACAACGCGGAATACGTCGGCATTCAGGCGGCCATCGAGCTGTCCAATGAGCTTGATGTTTCCACGCTGCGCGGCAACGTGGTCCTTGTTCCGCTGGTCAACCGTTCGGGCTTTGAAAACCGCACCATGTCCCGCGTCTTTGAGGACGGAAAAAATCTCAACCGCGTGTTCCCCGGCGACCGGGAGGGGAGCGAGGCCGAGCGGCTGGCGCATATGCTCTTCGAGGTCTTTATCCGCAACGCAGATGCTTACATCGACCTGCACTGCGGCGACGGTTATGAGACGCTGATCCCCTATTGCTATTATCTGGGCGATGCGCCTGCCGAGGCGGCGGCGAAACGGATGGTAGCGTGCGTGAATGTAAAGTATGTTGTGCGCTCGCACTGCCGCACGGGCGGGGCTTATAATCTTGCCTCTCTCCACGGCGTTCCCAGTGTGCTCATTGAGCGCGGCCAGCTCAGCCTGTTCAGCCGGGAGGAGATCGAGGCGGACAAGGCCGATGTGCGCAACATCCTGCGCCGACTCGGCGTACTGGACGGGGACTGGACCCGCTATCCCAAGCAGGAGCTGCTGGAGTATAACGACGACGCGCCCTGCACCGGCTGCTGGTACCCGGAGAAAAAGCCGGGCGACCGTTTCCGGAAGGGCGAAAAGCTTGGCGAGATCCGCGATTATTTCGGCAAAAGCCTCTTTACGGAGCTCGCACCCGCAGACGGGGTGCTGCTGTATCAGACCGCGTCGTTGAATATCATTGAGAAAGGCCCGATGGTGAGTTATGGTGTGCCGAGACCCGATCCTTGAAGAGAATAAAAACTACTGAACCGACCGTGCCCCCGGCTATTCGGAGGTCAACCGGCTGGAGCTGGCCACGGCGCAGCGGCAGAGGTGGAAGAACTGCATATGTGAAGAGCTGACGCGGCGGTTCCCCGATCGTCCGCTCGCCGACCTGCAGGTGCTGGAGGTCGGCACCGGGCCGGGCTTCTTTGCCATCCTGCTGCGCGAGCTGGGCTGCGCCGTGACGGCCATCGATCTTACCCGCGCCATGCTCGCCGAGGCAAAAGAAAACGCCGGCCCTCTGGCCGACGAGATATGTTTTATGGAAATGAACGCCGAGGCGCTCTCCTTCGCGCCCGAGCGCTTCGACGCGGTCATCAGCCGCAATCTGACCTGGAATCTGCCGCACCCCGATCGGGCGTATGCCGAGTGGACGCGGGTGCTGAAGAAGGGCGGCGTGCTGCTGAATTTTGACGCGAACTGGTACGCCTATCTCTTCGATGAGGACGCGCAGGCGGCCTGGGACCGTGACCGCAGGAGCAGCGCCGAACGCGGCGTCCGGGATCAGAACGTAGAGGCCGAGGGCGAGCACTTCGACGTGATGGAGGAGATCGCCCGCCGCGTGCCGCTGTCAAAAATCGCGCGCCCCGCGTGGGATCTGCAGCAGCTTGCCTCCCTCGGCATGAAGGCCGAGGCCGATGAGACAGTCTGGAAGCGCGTCTGGTCGGAGGAGGAAACGATCAGCTTCGCCTCCACCCCGATGTTTCTGGTGCGGGGACGGAAATAGCTGCCTTTGTTTTTCCGTGTCCGGGATAAAACCGAGCCAGAACAGCAGGATCTTTTTTGCGCCGCGCTCTTGACACGCGCGCGCGGCAGTGATATCATCCGGTTGAATTAAATACATCTAACCGATTGACTTTTCAAGGAGGTATCCCATGTATCAGATCACACTGAATATAGACGGTATGATGTGCGCCATGTGCGAGAGCCACGTCAACGATGCGGTTCGCAATGCGTTTCCGGTCAAGAAGGTCACGTCCTCGCACAGCCGGGGCGAGACGGTCATCCTCTCCGAGACGGCGATCCCGGAGGCGGAGCTGCGCCCGGTCTTTACCAAGCTCGGTTACGCGCTCACGGGCTATGCCTGTGTTCCCTATGAGAAAAAGGGGCTGTTCCACCGGAAGTAATGGTGCGAAGTCCAGCCAGTGAACACATGTAAAAAAGCCACTCCTGTGTAAGGAGTGGCT
>ENA-OPCL01002501-OPCL01002501.1-human-gut-metagenome-genome-assembly--contig:-NODE-2501-length-11899-cov-2.190392_pt1 | contig 11899 bp, 9 predicted proteins | sample MGYA00241251_ERZ501482 | MGnify/ENA primary metagenome ERZ501482 (study PRJEB25962, sample SAMEA2042581) | human gut metagenome | biome: human gut; feature: human-associated habitat; material: faeces... | reverse complement strand
CCGCCGATGAATTGCACGCGCTTGACACGATCATTTTCAACGGTGACGTCGAGCAGTTTCGAGCAGGTTCCGCATGTCGTGTAGACGAGGTTTTTCTCCATGATTCGACTCTTTGCAGGGGCTTGTCGCCCGCAAAGATAGCGCTTTTCGCTGAAAATCGTCCGTCCGTTTTGCTATCGCTTGTAATAGGAGGCGTCCAGACCGAGCGTGAAGTCGTCGCGGCGGCGGAAAGCCAACAGGGCGAGTCCTGCGGTCAGCATGCCGTTGAGCAGGAAGGGCACGCGGTCGCCGTGCAGTGCGGTGAGACGGGTGAAGGTGTCGATGAGGAAGGGACAGAGCATGATGGCCAGGTAGTTGACCGCCATGACGAACGACAGTGCCAGCGTCGCCGCGCGTGGCGGAGCGATGATGGCGGTCTTGTCGTAGATGAGCGGCTGCATCAGTCCGTAGCCGAATCCCGCCAGCGACGCTCCGACGACCAGCATCCCGCGGTCCCGGAAAATCCCGAAGCAGAACAACCCTGCGCCGATCATGGCGATAGCGGCGACGTTCGTATAGCCTTTGAAGATCCCGATGATGCGGTCGAGAATCAGTCCCGGAGCCATGATTGCGAGGAAGAAGAGCGAAATCAGCACACCCGAAAAGGTTTTGGGCAGATGATATCCGTCGACCAGAAACGCGGCATAGAAGGTGATCGTCAGTGCGGCGTAGGTGATGAAAAAGTAGAGCGCCATGAGTCGGACAAGCTTTGGGCGATCGATCGTTTTGTTGCGCATCTGGTCGCTGGCGGCCGGTTCGGGCGTCGAACGCTGCCGATGCAGGAGGACGAGCGAAACGGCCGGCAGCGTGTAGACCAGAAACGAGAGATGCCAGTCGATGTTGGCGAGATAGCCCGAAAGCGCCGTGGCGAGTACGAGCGTCAGATTGTTGATCGAGGAGCTGTATCCCAACTGCCGGACGCGGTACTCTCCGGTGAAGTAGGCGACGACGAGTCCCGTGGAAAGCGGGATGACCATACCGGCTCCGATGCCGAGGATGCAGCTGACGAGGATCAGCGCCGTGATGTTGCGGATGAACAGGCAGGCGATGCCGCTCAGCAGGAAGATCACGAGTCCGACGACCAGAATCCGCAGTTTGTCGCGGCCGACCGACAGTTTCCCCGACAGCAGCACGAACGGGATGATGAGCAGCGAAGGCAGCGAAGTGAGCATCTGGATTTCGAGGTCGCTCGCCGAAGGGAAAATCGTATTCAGGTCGCCCAGAATCGGTGAAACGGCCAATCCGGGCAACGACGTTACGGCCGATACCGACCAGATCGCCAATAGCACCGGAAGCGAGATCGTGCCTTTGCCTGTGGATATTTTCATGGTGACGGGGTTTGGTTTTCTTGGTCGGTGTCACAACCTTTATGCCAGCGTCTTCGGCTGGCGGAGGCCGCGGTGTTTGCAGGCGGCGTCGGGTGCGGAAAATGGAAGAGAATCGGTGTTTTCGGCAGACAGGGGGCCGGGAGGCCGCCTCTTTCTGTCGGATTCGGCAGCACACTCGTATCGGTCGAGGCTTCGGCAACGTTCCGATGCGCATTCCGGCAGACGAAATTGCCGACTGCCGGATGACAGCCGTCCGGTACGGATATGTAAAAAGCAGCCCTTTCGGACTGCTTCGGATAGATGTTACGACTCGGTTACGAGCGGTTCAGCGGTTAATACTCTTCCTCGTTGAAGAAATTTATCTATATTGATTATCAATATATTATGTAACAACAAATGAAATTTGCGCAAACAAACCGCACCGTCTGAGACGGTCTGAGGCGATAGGAGGAAATGGTGGGAAAACAAATTAAATATGCACCTTTATCTATCATAATTTTGGATTTTTTCCACAAAATTCGTTGTTGAAATAATTATTGGCTAACTTAGAACTATGATTACAAACCCAAATACAATATTAACCAATAATTATGGAGGCTAAAATCTATTACGGGGAATATACCCTTAGACATTGGATTGAGTTAATGCTGAAAGGTAATATAGTCCTTCCGCCGTATCAACGGAATTTTGTATGGACCGAAACAAAGGTTTTGGGTCTAATTAATGCATTCACCAATAAAGAATTTGTACCACCAATTACTATAGGCCTTTTTAAAAAAGATGGTGTTACACAAAATCTAATATTGGATGGACAACAGCGCTTAACGACACTGTTGTTGGCATATTTAGACTTAATGCCAGACGCTGCAACATTTAAAGCAAAAAATGAAGAACTAACTATGGGACGTCTGGCTGAAGGTGATGAAATTGACGAATATGGTGGAGAATTAGATGATATACTGGATTGGACTTTTCAAAAATTGACCGAGAAAGGGAAAAGCAAATCTGAAATTGAATCAAAATTAATCCCGGGGAATTATAAGAATTTGAATAAAAAGTTGCCCGAAATTTTTTTTGAAGAGCGATATTTAGGATTCTCATACATTGTTCCTCAAGAGGACGAAACGATACAACAACAAAAATTTTATTCAACAGCCTTTCGAAATATCAATATTGGGGGACAAGCATTATTGGCACAGGAAAGCCGAGAAGCACTCTACTATTTTAACAGTGAAATGCCGGATTTTTTCAATCCCAGTTTTTGCAAAGAAATCAAATTGAAAACAATGGGCTCTAATATAGAAATACCTCTCGATTTCGTAAGGTACATGTCTATTCTTTCACAATACCGGCAAGATGGCAATGAAACTAAATTAGCTAAGGGTTATCGTTCCAATATGGAAGGTTATTACGAACAATATATTTACTCCGTATTAGGTGAACTGACAATATCCATTTTCAAAGATTTCAATACCATTTTTCCTGATAAAAACTACCAACCAAAATTGGAAAGACTTTCTGAAAGCATTAGATTATTAGACCTGTCAACAAAATCTCCATTTTCATCAATAATTGATATGGATGTCTATTTGTTTGGACTAATATATCAAATTGTATTCGAATCAAAGAAGTTAAATTCAGAACATATTAATGATTTAAAAAGGGAACTATCTACACAAATAAACGATTATAAGTCAGATGATTCCCATAAAAGATCTCCCAATGCTTTTAAATATATGCGTCCGCGTGTTGTCAATTCCATAAATATATATTCGCGTTATGTCATTGCAGAATAACCAATTGAAATTTATAGAAACCCCTATATCTATAATATTAAGAGAGGCTGTTGTTGCCAGTACTGCTATAGGGAACGGAATTGAAACCTATTCCGTTAACGATTACATTTTGCATTCAATTTTTCTAAAAATGACTGGAGCTCAAGAACAAAAAATGAAATGCATCGTATGGGAATTGGCTTCTAACGATTACAACTATCGCTATCTTCGATATAATCAGAAACCATATGGAGAATGCTCTTGCTATGATGAAAAAAACAAGATTTACAAAGATTTATTAGACCAAATAACTAAAATAGATCCAGCCTTTCATATTGATACTTTTTTCGATAAAAATGCTATTTTGTCGAATATAGTCGCAGATCTTGACGATATATTTGAAAAAAGTAGTTTGTCTCAAATTAGGTCGCGTGAGTATAACGAATATAAGCTCATATTTAAATCATTGACTCCAGATTGTTTCATTGTTGGATCATTATCTGCAAACAATAAAAACGATGAACGCAGAATATTTTCAACATGTGATAAATGCCCTAAGTTTGATAAGAAAAGTAATGTTCGCAAATGTGATAATTTATTAAATCTACATGAAATATATAGTTTGCTCTATCGGCATCGAAATCGATGTGCCCATAACACAACATCATATCAACAGAATTTACCCACATTCACGATGATGTCAAATTTGAAATATTGTTATGAAAACTATTTTATATATTTCGCTATTCTAGTATTGATAGACACTATATTCATAAATCTATTCAAACGATATCAGGATCTCATAGAACTAACTGTATAATAATCAAATGAAAACACAGCAAACAAAGTCTCTGTTTATTATAAAACACGATGATATGGACTTCTTAAATTACCATATAATAAAAAAAATTGATTGGATTACATCATGAATCGCTCCAACCTGTCTTTCCAACGCCGCCAGTCGGGCATCTCGATTTCGAGCAGGGTAAAGAAGGCTGCTGTATGGTCGGGATGCAGCAGATGACACATCTCATGCGTAATAACATATTCAATACAGGGTCGCGGCGCCTTGATCAATTCCGTATTCAGGATAATTTTCCCTTTGGGGGTGCAGCTGCCCCAACGGTTTTCCATTTCCTGAACATAGAGTGAAGACGGTGCAACGCCATATCGCGCAAATCGGGCGATGATGGGCTCCGCATATTCCGCGAACTTGAGTTTGGCGTGTTCGCGGTACCAGGATTTCATCAACTCCCGGGCCCTGTCCGGGGAGGTGCATACCACCTCGAAGCAGCGACCTTTGTAACGGACGCTGTTGGTTTTTCCTTCCAACACCCGGAGCAGGAACTGCTTTCCCAGATAGTAGTGCGACTCTCCGCTGACATACCGTTTTTCCGGACTACGAATTCCGAAATCCTTGAAATAGGCCTGCTGCCGAAGAATCCACGGCGCCCGTTTGTGGAGTTTCTGCTCGATGACATCTTCCGGCGTCCCTTCCGGAGCCAGCAGAACGACCTCACCAGATGGATATACCTTGATTCCGAGTGTCCGGCGGGCGGAAAAGAGCACGCTGTAGGGAATCGTCTCTTTCCCGTAGACGAATATCTGCTGCATCACCGGAACCATTTTTGAGCAACGTCAACCGCCCGGTCGATGATAGCATCCATGTCGTCGAAGGTCATCGACAGATCATACTTGCGTTTGACCTCGTCAATCAGATAGTCCTCGATGTCGAGCTTCATCATGCCGACCAACCTGTCCTTGAGCGGCCAGTCGACAATGAGCGTCCCCTTCTCGAAGATGTGCTGACGAATGATGGCGTCAATCCGGTTGGCCGTGTCGAGTGCGATTTGCGTCAGGTCGAGCCCCTGTTCGGGCTTTATGAACGACTTGTAGACCTCCAGACTCAATCCGAAGTAGGCCCGCGCGGCATTGTTGTCCTTCAGCACGTCGGGAATCTCGCTGTCGGTATGATTCAGCACCTTGTTCATCAGGTCCGTTGCCTGGGTCAGATACTCCGCCTCGTCGATTCGTCCCTGCTCGTACTGCGAGATGGTCTCCTTGAGCATCTGCGAGAACTTCTTGTAGAAGGCCGGGTCGGTATCCATGTTCTCGGTGATGTACTTGGCCGTTCGCGAGGCAATCGTGTCCGCCTTGGCCGCTTTCCCGGAGATCTTCTCCACCTCTTCGGCAAACCGCTCCTTGTCGAAGATGTTCACCAGGTCGGTGATGACCTGCACCTCGCCGCTCTCGATGTGCGTGTCAATCAACTTCTGAATCTGCCCTTCGTATTGCTTGTAGTCCACCGTGTCGGAGTAGCGCTCCTGCACGGCATTACGGAGCTTCATGAAGAAGGCCAGATCGTGCTTGTACCGTTCGACCTCTTCTTGAGGCGTATTTTGATGGAATACGATGGACGAAAGCGCCACCTTCAGCGTCCGGGCAAAGGCCCGCAGCTTTTCGTAGAAGAGCGTGCGCCGGTCCTCCTCGCGCAGAACATTGCCGAAGGCCTCGAAGTCGGTCGTGTTGCGCACCTCCTTGAAGAGGTCCCACAACTCGGCATGCTTCTGGGGCAGCTTGGCCACCTCCTCCGAAATGTCCGTATAAGTCCCTTCCAGATCCTCCTTGTCGAAATCGGTGTAGAGCTCCAGCGCCGAATTAAGCGATCCCAATACGCCGTAATAGTCGATGATATACCCGAACTCCTTGTCTTCGCAGACGCGGTTGACGCGGGCAATGGCCTGCATCAGGTTATAGCCGTGCATGGGCTTGTAAACATACATGGTGGTTCGTCGAATCCCGTCAGGAGTTTGTCCACGACGATGATAATCTCCGGCTTGTCGCTGTTCTTGAAGCGATTGATGATGCTTGCCTCGTACTTTTTGGCCGTGCCGTGCTCATCCATCATGCGCTTCCAGAAGGCCACCTCCACGTTCGAGGTCTCGCCGAATGCTTCGTCTTCCCCCTCCCGGGTGTCGGGCGAGGTGATGAGCACCTCCGACGAGACGATGCCGATTTCGTCGAGATACTGCTTGTAGAGAATCGCGATGCGCTTGCGCGGAGCCACCAGCTGCGCCTTGAACTTCGACCCCTGCCAGTTCTCCCGGAAATGCTGCGAAATGTCCCACGCAATGGCGTAGATGCGCTGCTGTGTCTGGTTGAGCTGGTCCGCATGGCTGAACTTCTTCTTCATGTCGGCCCGCTGGGCGTCGCTCATCCATCCGCAAATCTTGTCGAAATAGCGGTCAATCGTCTCCTCGTGTACCACCTGCGGCACCATGCGCCCCTCGTACAACAGCGGCACGACGGCCTTGTCCGCCACGGCCTGATCCACCGTGTAGACCGGCTGGATGATGCCGCCGAACTTCCGGGCCGTGTTCTTCTCCTTCTTCATCAACGGCGTGCCGGTCATGGCGATGAAGCAGGCGTTAGGAAGCGTCTTCTCCATCTTGATGCCCATCTCGCCGTACTGGCTGCGGTGGCCCTCGTCGATCAGCACGAAGATGTTGGGGTCGGTCAACGGGGTGCGGATGCCGCGCACGGCCGTCTCGAACTTGTTGATAATCGTCGTGATGACGGCATCGCTCTTGCTGTTGAGCAGTTCGACGAGCTTGCTCCCCGTCGTGGCGTTCTCGACGCGAATCTGACACTTGCGGAACGTCCCCGTAATCTGCCGGTCGAGGTCCGTGCGGTCGGTCACGAGGATGATTTTCGGATTGCGAATCTCCTTGTCGAGGATGATGGCCTGCGCCAGCATCACCATCGTCAGCGACTTGCCGCTCCCCTGCGTGTGCCAGATGACGCCGCCGCGCCGCCGCCCGCCCTCGATGTGGCGGATGCGCCGCATCGTCTGCCGCACGGCAAAATACTGCTGGTAACGCGCCACCTTCTTGATGCCGTCGTTGTAGAGCGTGAAACCGTACATCAGCTGCAACAGCCGCTCGGGCCGGCAGAGGTTGTAGAGGTATTCGTCCTGCACCGACGGGGTGACCGGCTGTTTGTAGAGCTCCTCAAAGTTGCGGCGCACGTAGCCGAACCGCTCCCCGAAGAGCTTGTCGTCCAGCAGCGGCTCGTTGACCACCCGCACAGCGTGAAAATATTGTCCTGAAACTCGGCGAACTGCTCGCGCCACCGCGCCCAGAACTTTTCGGGCGTGGCCGTCGTGGCGTAACTCCCCTCCTGGCGGTTGATGGCCAGCAGCAGCGTCGAGTAGAGATACAACGAACGGATGCCGTCGGCCTTCTGGTTGCGGAGGTGCTGCGAAATGGCCTGCTCGATGGAGTCCTTCACGTCGGGACGCTTGCACTCGATGATGCAGAGCGGAATGCCGTTCACGAAGAGGACGATGTCGGGCCGGTAGGTGTCGGTCATCCCCGTGCGGCTGACGGCAAACTCCTCGGTGACGTGGAAGACGTTGTTGCGCGGATTCTTCCAGTCGATGTACTGCATCACGAAGCTCTTGCGGTCGCCGTCGACAATCTGTTCGAGGGTTTTGCCCGAGGTGAGCAGGTCGTAGACCGTCTGCGAAGCCTCCATGAACCCTTCGTCCATCGGGATGTTGCGCAGGGCGTCGATTCCGGCGGTGATGTTCTGCTCGGAGAATACGGTGGTGCGCACCGAGCTGACCTGCACGACGTTGATGGCGGCGAGCTGTTTGCGCAGCACGGGTTCGAGCAGCACGTTGGCGAGATTCCCGCCGCGCAGGGCCAGCGCCTCATCGGGTGTGAGGTAAGTGTACCCGAGCTTTTCGAGCATCAGCAGCGCGGGGATCTGGCTGATATGGTCTTCTTTGAAGGAGATGGACATAGTTAATACTTAAAATATCCACAATAATGGTATACAAGAAAATAATAACAGGAGGGCAGCTGATAATTTACTGATCCATGTTCCCTTTTGGCATATTGCGGTAATAGCACCAAGAGCTGCAATTCCCCCCAATATAAAGTATATGATCTTAATAGTTTGAGCCAGCCACCTTGGTAAATAGTCTATAATTCTTGCATTTTCATTTATAGTCTCTGGGGTATACTTCTGATAAATGATTTCTGAATCCTTTATATCCCTATCACTAATAATCAGTTGCGGCTGTTCTTTACTTTCGACAAATGCGATAAGTTCTACAAATTCTCCGGAACGCCATTGTTTGAAGCAAATCCGGTTGTTCAGAAGAGATGCTTCATTATTCGATTGAGTAATAGCTATGGAATATATATGTTCTTGATTTTTGATAATCAACGGAAGATTTTCACTCAATAGCTGTTTATTTTCTCCAGTGCCTATAAGAGTCGCATCTCCAATGTTGCGAATCACATATTGGATTTGCCAAAGATTTTGTACCGGAATCGTATCCTTGTAGAAATATTGAACTTTCAAATCATCCGTAGAAGTCGATTCTGTCAATAGTTGAACAGACATTGCTTTGACTTCAAGGATAACGCACTCCTTATGAAAGTAAAAATATATAGTCACGATTCCTGCCGTAATCGCAACCAATGTGCTGATAGTCTTAATGTATTTTGTAAAAACTTCCATAAGCATGAATTTATATCCGTTTTTTGCCGGTTAGGAGTTGTTGCATCAGGCCGCGTTTCTGACGGCGGAGGCGTTCGAGCTTCTCTTTGCCCAACTCAATCTCGTTTGTTGCGGTTGATATAACCTCGACGATTCTGTTCTGTTCCTCAATCGGTGGCAGATTCATGGATAGCGACATGAATGCGTCTAAATCGAAGGTCATCTTTTCAATGTGTACTCCATAACTTGATACAAATGTCTGGTGGTAGAACAATGGCATTTGTGACCATAGATTGAAGTAGTTTATATTCAGCTCTTTCGGGTCTTTCGCTATCAAGGCGATATATGACCCGGAGATTTTCATCCCGGACAATTGTTTCGGAACAACCCCGGATGCTCCATGTACGATTTGCATTTTGGAGATTAGGAAATCCCCTTCGAGTGCCGGACGGAGCGTTTTTGTCTTAATCTCATGTCCATAAAGACTTTCTCGGTGAAACACGCCTCCCGACCGTCTTCTGACACTGATTAAATCGTATAATTCGTTTTCGTCCCAGATTAAGGTCCTGCGAACTTCTTTTAATATATCGCTGTAATTTACTTTTTTCCAGGGTTCGGAGAAACCGGGGAGACGGAGTTTAGCGGAGAGGAGTCGCTGCATCAAGGCGCGTTTGCGCAGGGCGAGTTTTTCAATCAGCCGCGCCTGCTTTTCAATCGCCTCATCCCACACGCCCAACACCTCCGCAATCTTCCGCTGCTCCGCCAGCGGCGGAACAGCTATCTTATAGGGAATAATATGTTTATTGTTTATTTGAGGAATGGATGAGGTGTCAGCGATTCGATACAATCGTTCATGTAAAATCCGGATATACAGGAACTCTGTGTCTATGATGGCTGTATGGGGTGTAATAGCCATCATATTGCTGTCCATTTGAATGTCTTTGGCAGCTATGCGAACTTTATTATTTAGAATTGAGGCTCCTCTTTTAGGGAAAATGATGCTCCCGGCTTTAATGGTTGTATTATTGTCGTCGGAATATTCTCTGCTGGATTCTTGGTATTTCTCGCAGCTGTTCAGGTCTTCGACCTTGACATATGGATATTTCCCCTCTGCCTTGAGATGGTATAGGGACGGGCTTTCGCCGCTGGTTATTGATACAATGTCGCCTAACCGCATAACCTCCCACTCCTGCGGAATAATCCCCAGTGCCGTCGCCTTATAGCCTTGTGGTATAACGCAATTGTCCATAGCCCTCAATTTTCAGGATTATAATCCTTTATTGCCTTTTCAAGCGAGTCTATCAAACTCTTCTTGTGCCACTCCAAAGCGCGGGTTATATCTTCATCATCGGGATATGTCCCATAAGCATATTTTTTAGACTGGAACATATAGTCGCGAGCATTGAACTGAATATTTGCAAACAGTCCTGTAGATATATTCTGCATGGCATAATCGGATTTCAATTTACTGAACGAAATGGAGAAGCTGATTGATTTTACTTGAGTCCACATTTCCCTCTCTTCGTTTCCCATAGATTCAAAATCCAACGGTTGATTTTGATGGCTGTAATCCCTGCTTGAGTTCTTAAGCCCAAGTGTATATCTGCATTCCATATTCTCAAAGAAATCGAAAGCTGGCAGGATTCCCTCTTTCATCTTCTGCGAATAGGGAAGCAGTAATTTGTTATACAGATCAACCTTATTTTCAACGGCATCTGACCGGCTTCGGTTATCCTCCCTTTTTTCAGCCTTTCGCTGCAGCAGCTTGATTTGTTTCTGAAAATCATCGTCCTCTTCGATACTCTCTCCCTTCGCAGCCTTGATACACACGGTCAACGCCGTTTCCAGGCATTTGGTCATGTATTCTACAAAAGGAACCAGCTGCTCGGGCTTTGCATGAGCTCCTGCGGAGGGGACGGGACCCACATTTACATCGCAACGGTTCAAGGCTGTCAGATAGCGGTCCTTGTCTTTGCTTTTCACCACAATCATCGGATAATGGTGGCGCGTCAAAATGTAATTCACCAACAGACGGGCGATACGTCCATTACCATCCTCAAAGGGGTGGATGCGAATATAGCGATAGTGGAAGACGGCAGCCAGTTCGATGGGAGACATCTCGGCTTTTTGTTCTTCGTCGTTGTACCACTTGACCAGATCGGACATCAAAGCCGGCGTCTCCTCAGGCGAAGCGTACTCGAAACGTTCTCCGGTAACTGTGATTACGGAATTGGGGCGCGTCTTATACACTCCCGCATGGATAACATAGGAGGTAGTCGCACCATCAGGCGACTGGCGGTACATGGTATAATCTTCACGGAGCAAGGTGTGATGCAACTGCCGAATGAAAGTCTCCGTAAGCGGATGCTCCTTGTCGGCAGCTTCCGTCTGTATCATTTTCAGACAGACGTTATGAGCCTTCATCTCTTCCAGGTCCTTCATGTTGGCTTCGTCTACAACCTTTCCGAAGAGCAGCAAAATTTCAGTCTGCCCGTAGGTCAAGGTATTCCCTTCGATGTGGTTGGAGTTGTAGTTAAACTCCAGCATGAATTTGCGGTCCAACCGATTTTTGTCTTCCGGCTTTAATGGCTGCAAAGCCTGCCACTCGCTATATAGTTCGTTAACTCGATTCATATTATCCAATTGTTTTTAATATCCCAACTCTTTCAGATAACCCTCCATTCGGACATGCACCTCGGCGAGCTCCTTTTCCAGTGCGTCGATCTCCTGCTGCACGGCCGCAATGTCGATTTCCGGCTCCTCCTCGAAGGTGTCCACATAGCGCGGGATGTTGAGGTTGTAGTCGTTGTCGGCAATCTCCTCGCGCCGGGCTACATAGGCATAGCGCTCCTCGACGACGCCCGGTTTGAGTTCGCCCTTTGCAAAGCGGCGGTAGGTCGTTACGATGTGGTCGATATCCTCGTCGCGCAGCCGATTCTGGTTCTTGCCGTTTTCGAATTCGCGGCTGGGGTCGATGAAGAGCACGTCGGTCGTCGGCTTGGCCTTGTTGAAGAGGGCGATGGCGGCCGGAATGCCCGTTCCGTAGAAGAGGTTGGCTGGAAGTCCGATGATGGCCTCGACGAGGTTCTCCTCGACGGTCTGCTGGCGGATTTTCCCCTCGCTGGCGCCGCGGAACAGCACGCCGTGGGGAACGACGACACCCACCTTGCCGTGTTCGTTGGCCACTTCGAGCATGTGGCAGATGAAGGCCCAGTCGCCCTTGCTCTTGGGCGGAATGCCGCGCCA
>ENA-OPCL01002492-OPCL01002492.1-human-gut-metagenome-genome-assembly--contig:-NODE-2492-length-11927-cov-4.005644_pt1 | contig 11927 bp, 9 predicted proteins | sample MGYA00241251_ERZ501482 | MGnify/ENA primary metagenome ERZ501482 (study PRJEB25962, sample SAMEA2042581) | human gut metagenome | biome: human gut; feature: human-associated habitat; material: faeces... | reverse complement strand
CTGCCGCACCTCGCTCGCCGTATCGGCACTTAGAATTATGCGGTATTGCCCTTGGCCTTATATTTCGTGGTGGGTGCCCTTCGGGTCGCCCCAAAGCACTTCGCTGTCGCCCTCGTAGGGGGTGTGACGCAGTTTCCACATGTTGTCCTCCCATTTCCAAAGGTGGGGACTGCGGAAACGGTCGGCCAGGTGCATAAAGTATTCGCGGTCCATTTTGGGCTGTTCAAACAGCTGGCTGGCCCACGGGAAGTGCTGGCGGTCCAGGGACAGATACTGGAAGATCTCTTTTTCAAAGCGGTCGGGATACTCGCCGTCAAACTTTTTGCACAGCGCCTTGCCCTCTTCCAGGGTGATTTCCTCGTTGCGGATCTCCTGTGCAGCGTCATAGGTAGTGCGGCCGATGCCGTACTTGATGTAGGTGGTGTAATAGAAGAAGTCGTCGATCTTATCATCGATGGAGTTATACTTGGAATAGGTGCCCTGGGTGCGCTCCGGTGCGGGGCGGAAGCCGCCGTGTTCTACACTGTAATAATAGGCGCCCTGCGGATGCCATTTTTCGTAATAGCCAAGGTAGCGCACCTGAACATGGTTTTTCTCCAGGTTGGAAGTTTCGGACGGCAGGTAGATGGCCAAGTCGGCTTTATCCATCTTATAATCCTCTTCCAGCTGGCGCAGGCTGACACCGCCCAGGTAGATATGGTCGTAATCATTGACGGCAAAAAAGTGCTCGTCACGCAGGGCAGAGTTGTTATCCGCAATGGGGTTGCCGAACTCGGCCTCGTTCTCGCCATAGAACACCAGGGGAATGCCGAACTTGGCGGCCATCTTGGGGGCCAGCTGCTTTTGGCCCAAAATGAACGGCTGGAACGGGTGGAACAGGTTCTCGGTCGCCAAACGGGTCAGCAGACGGTGGGTCATGCCGTTGGGGGTACACAGGTAGTTATCAAACCCGGCGTGGATCCAGGCCTGCATGTTATCCCAGCCCCAGGGGGTGTAGATATGCGGTGCCCAAGTCACCGTCAGGGGGTGCATGCCGTATTTGTATTTCAGGATGTGAGCGGCATAAAAGCTGTCCTTGCCGCCGGAGCCGGGCACCAGGCAGTCATAGCTGCCGTCATTTTTGCGGTATTCATCGCACAGCTCACGCAGCTCTTTTTCGCGCAGGGCCCAGTCGATATGGCCGTTAGCCTTATTGTGGCAGGCATGGCAGGCATCGCAGGTGCCGTCGTCCTGAATGACCATCGTCTTTTTAATGGACTTGATCGTATGTTCAAATTCATAGCAGGAGTTCGGCTTCTGGTTGCTCATCACACATTCATTACAGAACTGTACATGTTTGGGCAGGCCGTAATAAGCTTCCAGCTGATCCTCCGGGATATCGGGCGCGTATTTGGCGTAATCGATTTCGACATAACGAGGATTCTTTTCCATATTTCTCACTCTCATTCCATCCGTGGTAATTCCTATTGAACCAAAAAAGGCGCTGTCCGTATAGCAATGCTATCGGACAGCGCCTTTGCTGTTCTGTGGATATTATAGCACAGCACCCTGCTGTTTGCAAGATGCCAGCCTATTTTTTACATCGGTGCAGTGCTTTTTATTTCTGGCTGACCACTGCGCCGTTGATCAGAACAGCTTTCACGTTGGTCATAACCTCAAACGGGCAGCCATCGGTCAGCACCAGGTCTGCATCCTTGCCGACCTCGATGGAGCCAACACGGTCAGCAATGCCGATGTGCTTGGCCGGGTTGATGGTGATGGCCTGCAGCGCGGCAAACGGATCCATGCCGGCTTTGACCGCCATACCGGCGCACAGCGGCAGGTACTGCTGCGGAATGACCGAGTTATCGGTGATGATGGAAACATGGCAGCCCGCTTTTGCCAAAACGCCCGGCGTTTCCCAGGATTTGTTCTGCAGTTCAAACTTGCTGGCAAAGGTCAGGCTGGGGCCGACGGCCATGGGGATATTGCTTTCCTTGGCCAGTTCGTCCACGATCAGGTGGCCTTCGGTCACATGTTCCAGCGTCAGGCCCACATCGAACTCTTTGGCAATGCGGATGGCGGTAAAGATATCGTTGGCCTGGTGTGCATGGGCTTTCAGGGGAATGGTGTGGTCCAGCACCGGCAACAGAGCTTCCAGCTTCTGGTTATAAGCGGGCATTTTGGTCACATCGCCGTTGGCGGCAGCCTTGCGGGCACCGTAATCCCTGGCAGAAGCCAGCGCCCCGCGCAGGAACGCAGCGGTGGACATGCGGGTAGAATCGCATTTATCTTTATAGCAGCGCTTGGGGTTTTCGCCAAAGGCGCATTTCATGGCAACGGCTTCCTTGACGATCATGTTGTCCACACGCTCGCCCACCGTCTTGATGGCGGTAAAGGTACCGCCCAGCACATTAGCGCTGCCCGGCCCGGTGCACACGCAGGTAATGCCTGCTTCCCGTGCATGGGCAAAGGAGGGATCGCGCGGGTTGATGCCGTCAATGGCGCGCAGCTGCGGGGTCCAGATGTCATTCATCTCGTTGTAGTCGCAGCCCTCGTACCCTATGCCGTAGCCGTCTAGGCCGATATGGGTGTGCGCGTCCACAAAGCCGGGGAATACATCAAGTCCGTCTGCGTCGAAAACCACAGCGTCCGCCGGGGCGGTCAAATCGGTTCCGATGGCGGCAATTTTGCCGTCGGCCAGCAGAATGTCAGCCTTGCAGGCGTCGCGGTGAACAGCGTCATGGACGAGGCCGCCGCGGATGAGGGTGGTGGGCATTTTCATTTCCTCCTACATAAAATGGGATGGTTGTCCCATCCCATTTTGCTTTTTATTGAAAGTTCTCTGCCGCGGGCATTTCCGCCGCGTTGTAAAGGAACAATACCAAATCCGGTTTTGTTTCCTCAATGTACGAGGCAATCGTCTGCGGGAACGCGCGCTTGTCAATCGTGTCCAACTCCGCACACGCCTGCGCCAGATACGGCGTAAACGCACAGGCAAAGCTATCCCGCACCAGCAGCACCCGCTTGTCATTCGGCGGCTGGTGATTCACGATATGGCAAAGGCCATAATCGCCGCCAATGTAGCCCGCGTAGGGGTTGTCAGTGTACAGGTCTTTCTTTTCGAACATTTCGGGCACAAGCAGCGTGTTGACATAGTCGCCGCTGCGGTCTATGCCCTTATCCGGGACTGTCAGCGTAAAATCTGCGGCGTAGTTTGGTGTGATGACCGAGAAGTCATCCAACCCAGCGTACACCGTGCCGACGCGCTTGCCCTGACTGCCCAAAAAACAATTCGGATAGGTGGTCACTGTGTAGTTGTTCAGATCGGTGATGGCGTCGTCAAACACAAAGCCATACTCGCTCTTAAGAATTTGCGCCACCTGTCCCCAGCACCAGAACGCTCCTTCCGGCGTCCAATGGTGGTCGGTCTTAAAGAAGAAATTGTATTGGTTTATACCATTCTCGTGGATGACCTGCCGCAGGTCTGTACAGTGCACCTGTCCACCCAACTGAGCCAGAAAGGCATCCGCCATCGGGTTATAATTATCCTGCACACCGGTGGGCAGCTCCGGGTCATATTTACTGATTTTCTGCGGTGTCAGCACAAAGTACAGCTCTGCGCCGTTCTCCTTGCAGGTTTCCTGCAGTGACAGAAGTGACCGAGCACTCTCCGTCACATCCGCTGGTTCACAGACAAAGGTGAGATAGCCGTTTTTCAGCTTGACGACCTCGTCACCCTCGGCAGTGTCCTCAATCACATTTTTGCCCAATGTCATCTGAAAAAACGTGTTCAGATTGATCATTCCGTGATAAAACGGCACGCTTTCCTGCGCTGTCTTCTCCACCGTGTCCGTCGTCAGGGCTGCGGCATCGGCAGCCTGCACTGCGAGGTTTTTCCAGGTCCGTACACTTCCGCTGCCCAACACAGCCATCATCAGCAGCATCGGCAGGGCCTTCCATCGTTTTTGCTTCATGCCTGCACCTCCCTTAAAAATCAAAGTAAATGAACGGATTGTATCCGCCCTTTACAATAAAGGAGAGTGCAACCAGAAACACTGCCACGCACCAGACCGGGCGCAGTCTCTCTATCCATGCCCCACGTCTGCCTGATTGAGCACGCAGCCAGACCGCAATGGGCAGGGCAGCGGCCATACCGATGAGCAGAAACATTTTATATTCTGCAAAATAGTAAACTGCCTTCTCGTCCAGCAAACCCGTAGTGTGGATATTGAACATTGCCAGCAGATATTTAAGCGCACCTGTGACATTCTCTGACCGGAACACCACATTGCCCGCGATGAAGAAGAACACCGTATAAATCCAGCCAAGCCAGCTTTTCTGCCCGGACAAATTCAAAATGCGCTCCACACACAGAAGCACGAAGTACATCATGCCCCAGACAATGTACGTCCATTTGGCGCCATGCCAGATGCCGGTCAGCAGCCAAACAATAAAAATGTTGAAGTAGAGCCGTCGTTTTGCAGCCACACGGCTGCCGCCCAGCGGAATGTAGACATAGTCGCGGAACCAACTGCCCAGCGAGATATGCCACCGCCGCCACAGCTCCGTGATAGAACGGCTGATGAAGGGATAGTTAAAGTTTTCCAGAAAGTGAAAGCCGAACATCTGCCCCAGACCGATGGCCATATCCGAATACCCTGAAAAATCAAAGTACAGCTGCAAAGAGTATCCGACAGCCCCGATCCATGCCATGGAGAACGACAAATTTCCCACAGAGGAAAACGCCGCGTCCGCCACATAGGCCAAGTTGTTGGAGAGAATGACTTTTTTACCAAGTCCTATAGCGAAGCGATACCCTCCCCTATTCCAGTTTTGCAGACTTTCCTGTCGGTTATGAATCTGGTCTGCAAAATCAGAATAGCGGACGATGGGGCCGGCAATCAATTGCGGGAAGAAAGCAATGTACAGCATGACATCCCACAGGCTTTTCTGTGCCGCTTCCCCACGGTACACATCGACCACATAGGAAATTGCCTGAAACGTAAAGAAGGAAATGCCGATTGGCAGTGTAATTTGCGGAACAGGAAGCCGCACAAACGGCAGGCGGTTCAAGTTTTCCGTAAAGAATCCGAGATATTTAAATACGAAGAGCACAGTCAGATCCACACTGACCGCTACAAGCAGGAAACCCTTCCGGGCACTTTTTGCCGACGCCTCGATTTTACAGGCAAAGAGCCAGCTTGACACGATGACCAGCAGCATGACCAACACAAAGCGTGGTTCACCCCACGCATAAAACAGCAGACTGGCCCCTGTCAGAAAGAGGTTTCTGGCCGCCGTGCAGCGTTTTGGAATCAGATAGTAAAGTAAGGCCACTACCGGTAAAAACGCAAACAAAAACGTGGCACTGGAAAAGAGCATTCGGTGGGTCTCCTTACTTACACGTTAAAATCCAAGCACGTCCTTACCGCGGTGTACGGTCTTACCTTGCCGTCTGCCACGGCGACGTGGGCGGGGTGGGTGGAGTAGCCTTTGAGCGCGGCGGCGTCGGTGAAGGTCGTGTCCAGCATCAGGTCAGCGTTGGCAGAGCTGGGCAGGGCGTCGGTGTAGACGCGGACATCCAGCAGGCCGGGGATCTTACCGGCCAGACCCTCCAGCCCTTCCTTGATGCCGGTCTTGACGGCGGCCTTTTCGGCGTCGGGCATCTCCTTTAATTTCCACAAAATAACATGACGTACCATTACTTGTTTTCCTCCCAGATGGGGTGCTTGAGCTGCCACTCGCCGTACTCGTTCTTCTCGAACAGGTCGCGGTTGTAGAACTTGTCCAGAATGGCCCAGAACTCGGTCTCGGTGTAGCCGCAGAACTCGCAGAAGTCACGCACGCAGAGCGGGTCGAGCTTGCCGTCGCGCTCCTTGATGATGGGGATAGCCTCCTCGCGGGTCATCATGCCGTAGCGGATGTAGCGGGCCGTGTAGTCGGTGGCGGCGGCGTGGCCGAACTTGGGATACTTGAGCCAGCTGTGTACCAGATAGGCGCGGGAGTCGATCTGGTCAAAGTTCTCGGCGTGGTGGGTGCGGTCCCACTCGTGGGTCAGGTCGTGGAAGCCGTGGGCCTTGGCGATCTGGTAGTTCTTGTAGCTGTTCCAGGGCACAAAGTAGCTCATGTAGAACGGGTCGAGCTTGGCGCGCTCCTCGGCGCTGGGGGCCAGCGTCAGAGAGAGGTCTTTCTCGGTCACGCCGTCGCCCAGCAGTTCCTCCATCGGCATACCGACGGCGACACCGTTCTCGATCTGGCCCATGGCGGAGTAGGTCTCCTTATCGGCGTTGCCGCCGTACTCAAAGCTGACGTTCTCGCCGTAGCAGAGCATCGGGGTGTTGAACTTGGCGGCCATGTGCAGCGGGAAGGTGTAGATCAGGCGGTCCACGTACCAGGTCGGCTTGCCGTACTTCTCAAAGAATTTGCGCATCAGCGTCTTTTGCACCTTGATGTTGGGCTTACAGGAGATGATCGTGCAGCCGAACTCCTCGCTGATGTTCTTGAGGTTGTGGATGCCCGCCTGCGTCATGGGGAAGTTATCCTCGACGCTGAACAGGATGGGGTTCATGTGCATGACCTCTTTCAGCATCCAGACCTGGAAGTGGCTGTCCTTGCCGCCGGAGACGGCGACGGCGCAGTCATAGCCGCCGGGGCCGTTCATGCCGCGGTACTTGTCGCAGTAGGCCTCGAACTCCTTGAAGCGGGCATCCCAGTCCACATTTTTGCGGCTCTCGTAGTGGCGGCAGGCGCTGCACACGCCCTCCGCGTCGAAGGTGATCCCGGGTCGGGTGTCGGGCATCGTACATTTTTTGCAGTAACGCATAAGAACACTCCTTATATTTATATATTATATTTCGTTGTTGTACCGTAGGGGTCGATGCCTGCATCCGCCCCCACAAATACGGCAGGGCTTGTGTTGTCGCTTTTTTCACTTCGCCGCCGCATGCACGGCGTCCGCGCCGGCGAAGTCATAGATGACGAACCGTCCGTCGTTGTAGACCTCGGTGCATTCGCCGTTCTGCACAAGGCCCGCGCTCTCCGCCGGGCCGTCGGTCTCGGTGTCGATGAGCAGGAACGGGTGCTGCGGGTCGGTGGTCAGGTGGTCCTTGCGCTGCAGCCAGTTGGGGACGTAATCCTCATCCAGCGATTGCAGCGTCCAGACGTCCAATTCTCCGTTCGTCAGCTCCGTCATGGCGTTGCCGTTCCAGAACGTGGCGTAGCCTTCGGTGTAGCCGTTGTCCACCAGCCAGTCGGCGGCGGCGTCCAGCCCCTTGTGGGCGAGATACGGGTTTTCGATCTCCTGCCGGACGGTGTTGACGGCGCAGACCGTGAAGCAGCCTGCCAGCACCACACCCAGCAGCTGCCGCGCGCCGGGCAGGCGGAAGTCCTCGGTTTTCAGCTCCACCGCCATGACCGCAATGGCCACCGGCATGTTCATGAGCCAGAAGTAGAGGTAATACTCGTGGAAGTAGGCGTAGGAGATGCCGCAGACCGCCAGCATGGCGACGAGCAGCAGCACAAGCAGCTGGTCGTTCGTCTCCAGCTTTTTCAGCCGCAGCAGCAGCCGCACGATGCAGAAGAACATCCACCCGCCCAGCAGCAGACCGATGCCCGCCGCAATGCCGCCGAAGTGGAAGATGCCGGAGCCGTTCTGGTAGCCGAACTCATGGAAGAAGTCCATCAGGATGCGGTCCAGCGTGAACCAGTTCTCGTCGCGATCCCAGACGATGAAGCTGTAGGACTTGAAATCATACAGCCGCGACATGACGCTGTTGCTGATGAAATACCCCGCCGCGCCGGCCACCGCCGTGACAAGCGACGCCGCAAGCAGCCGCACCTGACGGCGGCAGTGCTGCAGGGCCGTTTTCCAGTCGGACGTGCCGCTGTCATGCAGTGCAAGCACCAGCAGGATCGCCGCGGCAATGCAGAGCGGCGCGTGGAACACCATAAGCTGCTTGACGCCGTTCATGCCCGCGATGGCCGTAACGATGCAGGCCGCGAGCCATTGCAGTGCGCAGTGCTTTTTGTCAGCGTCGAGGCTGCGCAGCACCAGCGCCAGCACAAGCATATAAAAGAAGGTATAGACGAGGTAGTACCCGCCGTAGATGGCGTAGACCAGATAGTGCTGGCCGAACGGCCACAGCAGCGTGCCCACCATCCAAAGGCCGGGCCGCCCGAGCCTGGCGCATTTGACAAAGAACAGCATACACGCCGCGTACAGTGCCAGCGTGACGGCCATGCCGAACGCGCGCGCCAGATGCCAGTCATCCGGGAAAAGCAGCAGCCCCAGCCGGTAGAACCATTGCAGGTTGACGACCTTCAATTCCGTGGAGTAGAACCAGTTGTGGCTGATGATGCTGCCCTCTTTGTTGAGCAGGTCGGAGAGGATCATCTCCGACGCGAGGTCGGAATCGACGATCCATTTGCCGGGCACAAGCTGGTACCACAGGTCAAACAGATACGCCGCCGCCATCCAGAGCCACGGCAGCGCCTGCCAGAGCCTGTGCAAAGCCCCGCCCTTTGTTTGTTGTTTCATTCGGTTTCTCCTGATTCAGGTTTCTAGTTATTTAAACTATACCGCATTTGGGCGCAAAGCGCAAGGCATGCAGGGCAAAAAAGCGCCTTGACGCTGTGCGGCATTCATGCTATAGTGGGGGTAACGGCCCGTTTTTCCGCGGGACTGTGCGGGCTTTTCCAACAATCGGAGGGCCCGCTGCTTTTATATTTGCTTATCGGAGGGCGGCCATGCAGCAGCTACGCAGCGCCATACACAATGCCATTGCCAGATTTTTGAAAAATCAGCCACCGGCGCGCATCATTGCCGTGGGCTTTGCGCTGCTGATTTTGCTGGGCGCGGCGCTGCTGATGCTGCCGTTTGCCGTACACCCCGGCGCACACGTCGGCCCGCTGGACGCGCTGTTTACCGCAACGAGCGCCGTCTGTGTGACCGGGCTGGTCGTGGTGGACACCGGCGACACGTTCAGCCTGTTCGGGCAGGCTGTCATTGCGATTTTGATACAGATCGGCGGTCTGGGCGTCGCGTCCATCGGCATGGGGCTGGCGTTGGTCGCCGGGCGGCGCATCAGCTTAAAGGGCCGCTCCCTCGTGCGGGAGGCACTGAACGTCGAGAGCCTGGAGGGCATGGTGCGCCTTGTGCGGGCCATCCTGCTGGTGACCCTGATCTGCGAGGTCGCCGGTGCGGTGCTCAGCTTTCCCTCGTTTGCCCGCGATCACATGCCGCTGCAGGCGGTGTGGCTGAGCATTTTCCACTCGATCGCCGCCTTCAACAACGCGGGCTTTGACGCACTGGGCGGCGGGCAGAGCCTGATCCCCTATCAGAGCGATCTGCTGCTGAACCTCGTCACCGATGCGCTCGTCATTGTGGGCGGCATCGGCTTCATGGTCATTCTGGACGTGGGGCGCTGCCGCGGGCAGTTCCGCAGAATGGCGTTCCACACCAAGGTCGTGCTCTCCACTACGGCGGTGCTGCTGGTGGGCGGCGCGGTGCTTTTGCAGCTGACCGACCACATGGGCTGGCTGGCGGCGTTTTTCCAGAGCATGACGGCCCGCACGGCGGGATTTTCCAGCGTGGATTTAGGCAGCATGAGCAACGCAGGTCTGCTGGTCATCATGATCTTAATGTTCATCGGCGCATCGCCGGGCTCGACGGGCGGCGGCATCAAGACCACAACGTTTTTTGTGCTGATGCAGCAGGTGCGGTCCATCTTCTCCAAGCGGCGGCTCGGCGGGTTCCACCGGCGTCTGCCGGACGGTTCGCTGTCCAAGGCCGCGACCATCATGCTGATGGGGCTGATGGTCGTTGGCTGCGGCACGTTTGCGCTCTGCGTGCTGGAGCCGCAGCTCGATTTTGGCCGCCTGCTGTTTGAGCAGATCTCGGCCTACAGCACGGCGGGGCTTTCCACCGGCATCACGGCGGAGTTATGCCCTGCCAGCCGGGTGGTTCTGATCCTGACAATGTTCATTGGCCGCGTGGGCGCGGTGACGCTGCTCTCCCTCTGGGTGGAGCACCCCGAGCCCACCGCCCGCTATACCGAAGAAGCCATTACGATTGGGTAAATGCGAAGCCGCAAGGCAACCACCGTAGGGGCGGATTCCATATCCGCCCGTGCCCGCCTGCCACAGGCACGGCTCCAGAGGGTCAAAAAGGAAAAGGAAGTAGAGCATGATAACAAATTACCAGGAACTGCCCATCCGCGAGGAGATGAAGAAGGCCATAGCGGAGATGGGCTTTACCGAGATGACCGAGATCCAGCAGAAAGCGATCCCGGAGCTGCTGGCCGGCAAGGAGGTCATTGCCGTGGACAAGGACGAGGCAAAGGTCAAGGCCGTGCGCGGCTACACCGACTATGCGTTTGTCATCGACGAGCTGAACGAGACCTCTTTGAAGGAGACCGGCATGCAGAACTGCGGCACGGTCACGATCTGCATCGGTGAACAGATCGACATCAGTATCCTGACGACGATGCTCGTCACAAAGCTGGGCGTGCCGCACGTCATCTCCAAGGCCGCCAGTGAGGTGCACGGCGAGGTGCTCAAGCGTCTCGGGGCCGAGGTCGTCTACCCAGAGGCCGACATGGCCGTGCGCATCGGCAAGCGGCTGATCTCGGGCAATCTGCTGGACTACATCGCCCTCGGCGACGGCGTCGAGGTGCGGCGCATCACGGTGGGCGGCAGGATGCTGGGCAAGAGTGTGCGGACGCTGGATCTGCGCAAGGTCTACGGCATCAACATCATCGCCGTCGAGCACGGCCAGCAGACGAACGTGGAGTTCTCCGCCGATTATACCTTTAAAGAGGGGGATACCGTCGCGGTCATCGGCAAGGTCGGGAAGATCGATAAGTTTGAGAAAGAAATGTAATTTCAGGCGGACGCCGGGTTCCGGGTGGCCTCTGCTTTAAATCACTGCCCTGTAGGGGCCGGGCATGCCCGGCCCGCGGCTTTGCTATGCTGTCCGTCAACGGGCTGAACCCTTCCGGCCTGCTTCGCCCGCGCAAAAAAAGGCCCCCTTGTCAAAGGGTGACTCCCCACAGTGTGGGGAGATGTCGCGGAGCGACAGAGGGGCCCGGGCCCGAAGGGCTGGCCGCGTCAGCGGACTGGGGGATTCCGACGGGCCTTGCCTGATTGCCCGTTACACCCGCAGACGGCCAGGAATCCCTCCGCCTCGCTTGCGCTCGGCACCTTCCTTTGACAAGGGAGGCTTTCTTCGCGGGGCGTCGGGGACGCCGCCTACATTCCTCGTTAAAAAACTAACCGCACAAATTTTGCGCTTTTCAGCTTGCAAATCTGCCCCTTATGTCGTACAATATAGACTAACAAAATACGGCAAAAACAGGAGGAATTCCAAATGGAACACAGCAATCCGATCCTGATTGGCAACGACAGCCCGCAGAAATTCATCACCATCGGCGAGGTGATGCTGCGTCTGACCCCGCCGAACTATGAGAAGATCCGCATGGCCTCCTCCTTCGAGGCCAGCTACGGCGGCAGCGAGGCCAACATCGCGCTGGCGCTGGCGAACCTCGGCGTGGATTCCACCTTCTTCAGCGTCGTGCCCAACAACTCTCTGGGCAAAAGCGCTGTGCGCTGGCTGCGCTGCAACGACGTACACTGCACGCCGATGATCCTCTCCACCAAAGAGGAGACCCCCAGCCACCGTTTGGGCACCTACTATCTGGAGACCGGCTACGGCATCCGCCCCAGCAAGGTCATTTATGACCGTATGCACAGCGCCCTGACCGAGTACGACCTGACGAAGGTCGATCTGGACGAGCTGTTCGACGGCTTTGACTGGCTGCACCTGTCCGGCATCACCCCGGCGCTGAACAAAAATTGTGCGGATTTCATCCTGCGCTGCCTGCGCACCGCCAAGGAGAAGGGCCTGACCGTCAGCTTTGACGGCAACTTCCGCTCCACGCTCTGGAGCT
>ENA-OPCL01002474-OPCL01002474.1-human-gut-metagenome-genome-assembly--contig:-NODE-2474-length-11981-cov-3.172396_pt1 | contig 11981 bp, 11 predicted proteins | sample MGYA00241251_ERZ501482 | MGnify/ENA primary metagenome ERZ501482 (study PRJEB25962, sample SAMEA2042581) | human gut metagenome | biome: human gut; feature: human-associated habitat; material: faeces... | reverse complement strand
GTGTACCGCGAGGCTGTCCGCTCCATCCACACCAAGTGAGTGGCTGCCGAGTAACGGCATGAAGCATTGAAACCCTGCCATCGACGGGTGGCAGGGTTTTGTATATTTCAGGCTGCGCACTTGGCCATATGCATTCGCATGCACCCGACCATCTCACCTCGCATCCGCCAAGTATCGCATCCACCTAGTATCCGCGCATTTCCCTGCATTTCCGCCTCGACATGGGTGGAGAGTAGACTGAACGGGATCGTTGTTTGCATAGCAATCGGCCAGATTCGCTGGCTTGTTGCCACGTACGCAACGTCCCGAACAGCGCGGCGAGCTTCGCCGTCGCATACCCACTACGAAACCGAGGACGATTATGACCCAGAACAACGCCGACGCATCCGCCGTTCCCGAAGGCGAGATGACCGCCAACGCACTGCTTGAAGCGCTCGGCACCACGCTCGAACCCGACCTGCTGGTCGAAGCGCTCACCCACCGCTCCTTCTCGCACGAGAATCCGGGCGCAAAAAACTACGAACGTTTGGAATTCCTTGGCGACGCCGTGCTTGAGCTCGTCTCCACGGAAACCCTGTACAAGGCACACCCCGACATGAACGAGGGGCAGCTTGCGAAAATGCGCGCGAAAGCCGTTTCCGAGGAATCCTTGAGCAAAATCGCTCGCGAAAAGCTCAATGCAGGCCCGTACATTCTGCTCGGTCATGGCGAAAGCGATCAGGGCGGCGCTGATAAAAGCTCGATTCTGTGCGATATCGTCGAATCGTTGATCGGTGCGACGTTCATTCAGCATGGCATTGACGAGGCACGTCGCGTTGTGCATCATCTTGTTGACGAAACGCTTGCGGAAGTCGCGACGGAAGGCCCAGCCCTCGATTGGAAAACCTCGCTTACCGTCAAAGCGCATGGCATGGGCTTCGGCGAACCGCGCTACCAGATGTCGGTTTCCGGTCCGGAATATGCGCAAGTGTTCACTGCGAACGTCATGCTGGGCGAAAGCGACGAAATCATCAGCACCGGCACAGGCACCAGCAAACGCAAGGCGCAACTCGCCGCAGCCGAAGAAGGTTGGAAGGCACTGGACAATCGCAAGCCTGAAGCACAAAACGTCCGTAAGCATCGCAAACATCATCACAAGCACAACGGCAACGAAAGTAACGGCAGCAACGGCGAAAACACCAGTAAGTAGTCGCAGGTAGATAACAAGCAGCTACGAATCCGCCCTCTCATACCGCCGCGGAACGCAATACGCCAGAATATGGCACGAATCCGGCATATTCTCCTGTCAGCCGATAGCATAGACTGATTACTAGCGAAGGATTGCGATTCGCAAGTCGCCACAAGCGATTGCGCCGCTTTCCGATGATGGGGTTCGGCTGATTGCGTGCACCGAAACGCGGCAGCATACCCCTGTAAGAAAGTTCCACGAGCGAATATGAGAGGGAACATGGTGTTACCTACGCCCCTGCAGGCATTCAGCGGCATGCCCAAGGCAGCCGCAACCACTGAAAAGCAGACCATTGTTGACGGCGAGAAGATGACCGGCGCCGAAGCGCTGGTACGTTCGCTGGAAGATCTGGGCGTCAAGGATGTTTTCGGCGTTCCAGGCGGCGCGATTCTGCCGGTATACGATGCAATCAACGATGAAACCAGCTTCCGTTTTGTGCTGATGCGCCACGAACAGGCCGCAGGTCATGCGGCTGAAGGCTATGCCGTATCGACCGGTCAGGTCGGCGTGTGCATCGTCACGTCCGGCCCGGGCGCCACGAACATGATCACCCCGATCGCCGACGCGAACATGGATTCCGTGCCGATGGTGGTCATCACCGGCCAGGTCGGCGTGAACGCCATTGGCACCGACGCCTTCCAGGAAGCCGATATCGTCGGCGCAACCTACCCGGTGGTCAAGCACTCCTATCTGGTCACGCGTGCGCAGGACATTCCGCGTGTGCTGGCTGAAGCGCACTATGTGGCACGTTCCGGCCGCCCTGGTCCGGTGGTGGTCGACGTCACCAAAACCGCACAGACCGGCGATATGTACTATTCGTGGCCGCAGCGCATGATTCTGCCCGGCTACAACCCCACCACGAAGGCGCACGGCCGTGTGCTTTCCGACGCTGCGAAGCTGTTCGAGCAGTCGTACCGTCCGGTGCTGTATGTGGGCGGCGGCGCGGCACGTTCCGATGCCGGCAAGCTCGTGCAGGAGCTGGCGGAAGTCACGAACGCTCCGATCGTCACCACGCTGCCCGCACGCGGTGTTGTGCCTGATTCCGATCCGAAGGTGCTTGGCATGCTTGGCATGCATGGCACGATTGCCGCTACCGGTGCCGTGCAGCGTTGCGATCTGCTTGTTGCGATCGGCGCTCGTTTCGACGATCGTGTAACCGGCAAGCTTGACGCTTTCGCTCCGGGTGCGCGTGTGATTCACATTGATATCGATCCGGCGGAAATCGGCAAGAACCGTCAGCCGGATGTGCCGATCGTTGGCGATGTGGCAACCGTGCTGAAGGATCTCATTCCGGAAATCAAGCGCGAGCAGGCCGTGCATGGCAAGCCTGACACTTCGCATTGGTGGGAGATCATCAACGATTGGCGTGAAAAGTACCCGATCAAGTGGGACGAGCCGACCGATGGTTCGCTCGCTCCGCAGTGGGTCATCAAGCAGCTTTCCGACCTGGCTGATTCTGACACGATTTGGGTTACCGGTGTGGGCCAGCATCAGATGTGGGCCACGCAGCTCATCGATTTCGAGAAGCCGCATTCTTGGCTGAGCTCCGGCGGCCTTGGCACCATGGGTTACGGACTGCCGGCCGCCATCGGCGCTCGTGTCGGTTCCGAACGTTTCCATGAGGGCGAGAAGCCGGTGTGGCTGATTGACGGTGACGGTTCCTTCCAGATGACGTCTGAAGAGCTGGCGACCGCGTTCCACGATCACACGCCAGTCAAGATCGCGCTGCTGAACAATTCCGTGTATGGCATGGTTCGTCAGTGGCAGACCCTGTTCTACGGCGAGCATTATTCCGCCACCAATCTGATGGATGGAGAGAATACGCCGGAAATCGTGGATGTTCCTGATTTCGTGAAGCTTGCCGAAGCGTACGGTTGCGTCGGCATGCGTGCGTTCACGGAAGAAGAAGCCATTGAGGCGATCAAGAAGGCCAACGAAATCAACGATCGCCCGGTGCTTATCGACTTCCGCGTGTGGAAGGACGCTATGGTGTGGCCGATGGTCGCAGCTGGCGATTCCAACGACAATGTCACCTATATGCCCGGAATCAAGCCACTGCAGCGCCCGAAGGCCGCTGCCGACAACGAGTAAACGAGCAAACGAGTAAGTAGTAAGGAAGGGTCTACCAATGTATCCTGCATCTCAGCCGGGTTCCAAGCGCCATACGCTTTCCGTGCTCGTAGAGAACCGTCCGGGCGTGCTGGCACGTATTGCCGGCCTGTTCGCCCGTCGTGCGTTCAACATCAACTCGCTGTCCGTCTCCCCCACCGAGCGCCCTGACATTTCGCGTGTCACGGTGACCGCCGACGTGGATGAGGTGCCACTCGAGCAGATCATCAAGCAGCTCAACAAGCTGCTGCATGTATTGAAGATCGTGGATTTGGATCCGAACACCACTGTGGAGCGCGAACTGGTGCTTATCAAGGTGGCTGCCGACGAATCCAACCGTTCCGACGTGCTTGAGATCGTGCGCCTGTTCCGCGTGCGCGTGGTCGATGTGAATCCGGAGTCGCTGACCATCGAAGCCACCGGTGCCGAAGGCAAGATTGATGCACTGCTGGGGCTTTTGGAGCATTACGGCATTATCGAGCTGGTTCGTTCCGGCGCGGTCGCAGTGACGCGCGGTCCGAAGGCCTTGAGCGAAAAGGTGCTCGGCTCCGAAATCACCGGTCGCTGATCCAATCAGCCTAATCCCAAACCTACAGGGCTTTCCCGTTTCAACGCGGGAAAGCCCTTTTTGTTGTCAGATCTGCGATATTCAGAAAATATCTGATCATTGGAGGCATGCCAGCTGCAGTAGCATCTTTTGCGCAAAACAACAGTCTCATAGACGTTCGCCAGGCGCAAGAAGATATCAAACAAGGTTCATCGAGCGCTTAATAATGTGTTGGCAGAGGAAAGTTATCACCTTCGCCAAGGATTAGTTTTCGGCCCCGGCAACATCGAAACCGACCACAACATCACCTACTACCCCATCTACCTAATCGGCCAGTTTTGCAACAACTAGCCCAGTAGCATTCATCGTGATGCCACAAACTATGATGATGGCAGGACGATAGGGAGCGTTATGACTGAAATTATTCATGATGGGGTTCCTTTACTTCATATACGGAAACAACAAGATCCGTATTGCCGATATTGATAATGGACAATGAGGTGGCATCTGGGAAATTCTTTGCCGGGAGAGAGATCGTTTCTATTCCGTTAGATGTACAGGCCTCCCTAGTGGTTAGGGTGTGTGGCTGTCCATCTTTGTAGAGAACAAACGAATAAGGAGCCTGCTCCTTCTGCTTACACATGGAGATGACATAATACATATTGCTGTCATCAACTGTTTTTGTAAATGAAATAGCATCATCGCCATGTACGGATTTCGCACCCAACTTGTTTACTAGAACCAGTTTGCCCGAGCTATTGAGATCATCGACGGCGACACGGTCCAGAGCGTCCACAGTAAATGCTTTATATGCCTGTTTTGCGGCATCATCATTCTCGCTGCCGCTCTGTACGGAGCCATCACCGAAACTTTCATGTGCAGCTTTCGTGCAGCCAACGCATGACCACAACAACAAGCTGGACAACAAGCAACAGGCGCTTCTTCGCATCACTTGATTCATAAGGCACCTCCATTGGTCTCTCCGACAAGAACAGCTAAGGTTTCCTGCAATAACAAGAATATGACATTGGCACATGGAATGCCACGCATCGCTGTCGCACGAATGGCCAACATTCACCGGAAACGATGGAGGAGCTGCGCCGCCGCCACAACATGCACACCCTGTCCGGTAATTGACGCGGACGATACGAATGCTACTCGAGCTGTTCGGAGAGTTCCATCCATTCGAGTTCAAGTTCTTCGGACTCGTCGGTGACGGCTTGAAGCTGGTCGTTGAGCTTGCCTAGGCCCTCGTAGTCGCTGGGGTCGTGCGCGGCCATTTGCTGCTCAAGATCGGCTTTCTGCTCTTCGAGTTTGGCGAGTTTGCGCTCGATTGCCGATACGCGCTTGGAGGCTTCGTGAAAGGCCTTGCCGGAAAGTTTCGGCGTAGAAGGCGCGGAAGATGCGGTTTCAGCAGTCGCAGACCCACTTGCGGAGTTGCCTGCGGTGCCTTCGGTCGTGGAACCGGCAGTCCCAGCGGAACCGCCCTTCTTGCCTTTGCCGGCACCTGCCTTTTCGTCCGCAAACGGATTCTTGCCGTTCTTGATGGCCTCAGTCATGTCCAGATAATCCTGCACGCCACCGGGCAGGTGGCGCACCTTGCCGCCGATCAGCGCGAACTGCTGATCGGTGACACGTTCGAGCAGATACCGGTCATGGGAGACGACGATCAGAGTTCCCGGCCAAGTGTCGAGCAGATCCTCCATCACGGCGAGCATGTCGGTGTCGAGATCATTGCCGGGCTCATCCATGATGAGCACGTTCGGCTCGTCCAGTAGGATCAGCAGCAACTGCATACGACGCTTCTGACCACCCGATAGGTCCTTGATCGGCGTCATCAGCTGCGCCGACTCGAATCCGAGACGCTCCATCATCTGCCCCGGCGTGGTTTCCTTGCCGTCCACGATATAGCTCGGCTTGTAACGGCTCAGCACTTCCTTGATCTTGTATTTACCGAGCTTCTCCAATTCGTCGAGACGCTGTGAAAGCACCGCGAATTTCACGGTTTTGCCGATATTCACATGACCTACAGTGGGAGTGATCGTGCCATCAAGAATCTTCAATAACGTCGATTTTCCGGCACCGTTCGCGCCGACGATGCCGAAACGATCGCCCGGCCCGATCAGCCATGTCACGTCGTCAAGAATCTTACGACCGGTAACAGTAATTTTTTGCGCTGCAGAAGTAATTTCTTCTGCAGAATCATCAGTATTATTTTCTTGCGATTCCTGAATTTCTTGCGATTCTTTCGCAGCAGCAGCAACTTGCGCCACTGCAACACCGGCATCCACCAATCGCGGATCAGTCAGATCATCGACGGCAACTTCCACGGAACCATGCACTTGCGGCTCGGCATACATGGCCGGCACCACATCGACGCGCGATGCCGACGCTTCCATGTCGGCAACGTCAGAATCGATATCGGCCTCGCCTTGCACATGTTCGAAAATCTGCGTCACATCGATCAGGTCAACCACCTGCTTGCCCAAGCGGGATGTGGCCATCTGCTTCAATTCCAGCGTATTGCGCACCGGAGGCACGTCGGCGATGAGCTCACGCGCGGCCTTCACATGGAATTTCTGCTTGGTGGAACGGGCGCGGGCACCGCGGGTAAGCCAGGCAAGTTCCTTACGAGCCAGATTGCGACGTTTCGTTTCACGCACGTCGGCTTGGCGATCGCGTTCCACGCGCTGCAGCATATATGCGGAATAGCCGCCTTCAAACGGCTCGATTTCGCCGTCATGCACCTCCCACATGGATTCGCACACTTCGTCGAGGAACCAACGGTCATGGGTGACGAGCAGCAGCGCGCCGGATCCGGCCGGCCAACGGTTCTTCAAATGTTCCGCCAGCCAGTGAATGGTCGCCACATCCAAATGGTTTGTAGGCTCGTCGAGTGCGAGAATATCCCAATCCTTGAGCAACAGGCGTGCCAAATCGGCGCGGCGACGCTGACCGCCGGAAAGCGAACCGATTTTCGCTTCCAAGCTGATGCCGCCAAGCAATGCTTCGACGATTTCGCGCGACTTGGTTTCCGCAGCCCATTCGTAGTCTTCACGGCCTTCGAGCGCAGCTTCGCGCACGGTGGCGTTGTCGTCGAGCGGGTCACGCTGGTCGAGCATGCCGAGCGTAAGCCCGCCGCGAATGGTCACGCGACCGGAGTCCGGCTCCTGCGTGCCTTTGAACAAATGCAGCAACGTGGACTTGCCGTCGCCGTTCTTACCGACGATGCCGATGCGGTCGCCTTCAAAAACACCCTGCGTTACATCGTTGAAAATATTCTTGGTCGCAAAAGCAAGCGAAACGTGTTCAAGTCCCAAATCATAAGTCGGCATAAGTCACCAATGTAGCGGGAACATCTCCCAAACCTGCAGGCAATGCCGCAACTTGCGAATCGCCACCAGCGCTACGCAGCAATCGGAGCCGCACGCAACTCGGCGATCAGCCCTGCTGCGACTGAGCCAAATTCTGCCCATACGAATTACAACGAGCGGCAAAACTCGAAAACACCTGATCCGCAAGCGGCTGCAACTGCGGATTATATTCGGCGAACGCCTCGCGCAACTGCGATTTCGACCCGCCGGCAGCCTTGAGATCCTTGACCATGCTTGACTCGTCAAGCCACTCCTCCAACAGAGTAGGGGTAACCTCCAAGTGGAACTGCATGCCCAGAGCGGAACCAAAACGGAACGCCTGCACCTTGGTCTTCGCGGATCGCGCCAATGGCTGCGCGCCCTCCGGCAACGACACCACGTCGTTATGCCAGTGCAGCACATCCACGGTTTTGTTCCACATCGAGAAATAATCATGCTTGTCGATGCATTTAATCGGCGCGAAACCGATTTCCGGAGCATCTCCCGACTTCAGCTTCGCCCCCAGCGCGGTGGCGATGATCTGATGTCCCAGGCACACGCCCAACACCGGCTTGCCAACGCTGACCGCAGCCCGCGCGAGCTTGGCCTCGGCCTTTAATCCCGGATACTTGTCGTAGTCGAGCGCACCCATCGGGCCGCCCATGATCACCACGCCGGAAACCTCGCCAAAATCAGGCAAATCCGGTTTCTTCTGCTTGGCGACATTGATGATTTGATACTGCAGTCCCAAATCATCCAGACTGTCTAAAATGCGTCCCGGTCTCTCCCACGGAACGTGTTGCAAAATCAGCACCTGCGATTGCGTCATACGTTCTATTGTTGCATCACCTACGTAAACGATGTTCACAAATCCAACAAAAACCGTTTTGCCGTTCATTTTCATCTCGCATGCATGTCCGATTCTGGCAATACTCTCGTGGTTATGACGAACACGCAAGAACCGCAGAATATCAACATTTCTAGCGTCGCAACCGCAGTTGACGCAGTGGCGAGCGCCGCTGCCGATCTGAAGCTGTACGACACCGCATCGCACGCCGTGTCGAATTTCACGCCGATCAAGCCTGGTCAGGTCGGCATGTACGTGTGTGGCGCCACCGTGCAGAGCTCGCCGCATATCGGCCATATTCGTGCGGCTGTCGCGTTTGACGTGGTGCGTCGCTGGTTCGAGCGTTTGGGCTACAAGGTCACGTTCGTGCGCAATGTCACCGATATCGACGACAAGATTCTCGATAAGGCTGCGGCCGCCGGTCAGCAGTGGTGGGAGCGCGCGTACATTTACGAGCGTGAATTCACTGAGGCTTACAACACGTTGGGTGTTGAGCCGCCTACGTATGAGCCGCGTGCGACCGGCCACATGATCGACATGATCGATCTGATCAAGCAGATCATCGACAATGGCCACGGCTACGTGGTGACTGATGAGAACGGCAATCCGACCGGCAACGTGTATTTCGACGTTGCCAGCTGGCCTCATTATGGCGAGTTGACGCATCAGAAGCAGACCGCTGTGGCCGATGCCGCTTCCGAGGTGGCCGATGCCATGGGTCCGTCTGTCGACAATACGGGCAACGACAAGTACAATCCGGTTGATCCTGCGGACATGTCGGAAGACAAGCATGATCCGCGTGATTTCGCATTGTGGAAGGCTCCGAAGGATTCCGATCCGCTTGACGCGCGTTGGAATACTCCGTTCGGCACGGGTCGCCCGGGTTGGCATATTGAATGCTCGGCGATGAGCCACCGCTATTTGAAGGATATGTTCGACATTCATGGCGGCGGGCTGGACTTGCGTTTTCCGCACCATGAGAACGAAATGGCGCAGACTCGTGCCGCCGGTTACGATTCGGCGGCTCGTTGGATGCATTCCGCATGGGTTACCGCCAAGGGTGAGAAGATGTCGAAGTCGCTGGGCAACGGCTTGTCCGTGCCGGCGGTTTTGGCGGAAAATTCCGCTTGGGTGGTGCGTTACGCGCTTGGTTCCGTGCAGTATCGTTCCATGTTGGAATGGTCGGATCAGACGTTGACCGAGGCTCAGTCCGCGTACGATCGTGTGTCGAATTTCATCGAACGTGCCGGTGCCGCCGTTGGCGGGCAGCCGTCCCGTGAGGAGATCGTTTCGGTTTCCGCCGATGAGCTGCCGGCTGATTTCGTCGCCGCAATGAATGACGATATTAATGTTTCCGGCGCCTCCGCTGCGATTTTCACGGCGATTCGTTCTGGCAACACGTTGCTTTCGAAGCTTGCCGATCGTGTTGATTCGGATGTTGCGAAGGATGAAGTTCGCGCTGTTTTGGTGAATGTGCGTGCGATGCTCGATACGCTTGGTTTGGATCCGTTGGCGGAACCGTGGGTAAGCGAGGGTGCGGCCGGCGGCGCAGCCGGAGCCGGTGCTGATTCCGCTGAGCATACTGCGCTTGACCGTTTGGTTTCCGAACAGTTGGAGGAGCGTGCCGAAGCCCGCAAGGCCAAGGATTTCGCCCGCGCCGACGCCATTCGTGATGCCTTGGGCGCAGCCGGAATCGCCATCGAAGACACCCCACAAGGCCCCACCTGGACCCTCAAATAATCCCCCATCTCTTCTGAAAAAAAAAACGTTGGCCGGTCTACCCCAGACCGGCCAATTTCATATCAGAAACCTAAAAGTCATTCCTAAATCTATCTTTACTTCCGAATCTCATCGGCACGATCTTCGATATCTTCAAAAAAGAGTTCCTGAGCACCCGCAGATTCCACGCCGTAGTATCGATGAACAATCTCATCAATATCCATCCAATTTTTCAGCCGCAAAGCATTAAACAGCACTGCCGCATCATCAAGGTCTTTCTGCGATCTACGATCAGACATCGCTTTCATCGCCAAAAGATATTTCTTCGAAGCAAACGTAACTTTCAAACCATTAGCATCGCTATACACTTCCGGATTGTCATCCCCTATGGGCGGCATAACATCATGGATTTGCATATTAAGCCAATTATTTGGCACATTATTACGATTCCCGACAACTTCCGCCGCGCTTTGAATTTCATAAAAAGGACGAAACATGGAATCGACATCTTGTGTAGTTCGCAATTCCGGAACGTAGTAGACCATCGCGGTCCCGCCATAAATGGCGATAGTTCCTTCGATTCCGCGAGTATGACACTCTTCAATCAGCTCATCAAGAAGCTGCATCAGTTTTTGTCTGGTCATTTCCATAGCAGCTCACCTCGCGGAATGATTACGTTGTACCATGCAAAGAACTCATCCGGAGGCGTGGCGGACCGATAAATCTTTCGCAACGGGGTCCACTCGGCATCAAGTTTCAGCGATTGAGGGGACACGTCCCCTTTACTCCAATGCTGATAGTCATAGAGCCCAGCCATAAAGGCCTGCCAACGCACGTCCATCCCCTTAGTGACTTTCTTAAAATCGGCAGGCTCATCATCAGGAAATTCCATCAGATTGCGCATTCCAGCTGAAACACGGGTCCATTCCCGAATACTGCTGGATCGACTGCATGAGATCACTCATTGCAGGGCCGATTACGCGAACAGTCGCACGCTCCAAAGGGGAAAGCGTCAGCTCATATCCCAAAGTACGCGCCGCAGCATCAACCTTATTGAAGGTGGGAACGGTTTTGCCACTCAACGTTCTCGAGACAACGGATTCAGCCATGTTCGAAGCACGCGAAAAATCCGCCGCGTTCAGACCGGCGTTCTTCATAAGCTCTCGTAACAGTTCATCGGCTTGCATATATGCAAGTCTACACTATTGGCAGCCCGAACGCTGATGCGAAATTTCCCGCGGGACGGCTAGACTGAGGAACATTATGGCAGCATTTAGTTCTTTGACAGATAGGCTCTCGAATGCGTTCAAGCATCTGAAGAGCAAAGGCAAGCTTTCCGAGGCTGATATCGATGGTACGATCCGCGAAATCCGCCGCGCGCTGCTCGACGCCGATGTGGCGCTCGACGTGGTGCGTTCCTTCACCGCGCGCATCCGCGAACGTGCGCTCGGCACCGAAGTGTCCGAAGCGCTCAACCCGGCGCAGCAGGTGGTCAAGATCGTCAACGAGGAGCTGGTAGCCCTCATGGGCGGCAGCGAAGCCGCCCGCCTGAACATCAAGAACAAGGGCCAGACGGTCATCATGCTCTGCGGCCTGCAGGGCAATGGTAAAACCACCCATGCGGCAAAGCTTGCCAAGTTCTATATCAAGCAGGGCCGCCGCCCCATGCTGGTGGCCTGCGATATCTACCGCCCTGCGGCTATTGACCAGCTGCAGGTGGTGGGTAAGCAGGCCGGCGCACCGGTGTTCACCCTGCCCGGTGCAAAGCCGCCGGAGATCGCCCGTAAGGCACTGGCACACGCCAAGGACTACGGCAACGACATCGTCATTCTGGATACCGCAGGCCGGCTGCAGATCGACGACGTGCTGATGCAGGAACTGGTGGACATCAAGGCCGCCGTTCCCGTGGACGAGACGTTGCTGGTCGTGGACGCCATGGCCGGTCAGGATGCCGTCAATGTGGCCAAGACCTTCAACGAGACGGTGGGCGTGGATGGCATCATCCTCACCAAGACCGACGGCGATACCCGCGGCGGTGCAGCGCTTTCCGTGCTGGCCGTTACCGGCAAGCCCATCAAGTTTCAGGGCACCGGCGAAAAGCTGGATGATCTGGATGTGTTTCACCCGGACCGCATGGCAAGCCGCATCCTTGGCATGGGCGATGTGCTGAGCCTGATC
>ENA-OPCL01002459-OPCL01002459.1-human-gut-metagenome-genome-assembly--contig:-NODE-2459-length-12039-cov-2.324349_pt1 | contig 12039 bp, 9 predicted proteins | sample MGYA00241251_ERZ501482 | MGnify/ENA primary metagenome ERZ501482 (study PRJEB25962, sample SAMEA2042581) | human gut metagenome | biome: human gut; feature: human-associated habitat; material: faeces... | reverse complement strand
ATCTCAAAGTAGTTTCGCTTGGACTCCTCCTTTGTGGCGCCGCAGTTGCTGCATGAATCCAGATTGTCGCTGTTAAGGCTGCCGCAAAAAGAACACTGCCAGTCAGGGTTACGGCTGATTTTCTCGGCCTCCTCCTCTGAAACATATTTGATTTCGTCGGGCATGTAGAATTTCGTGTTTTCGTCCTGAGGGTGTCCACAGCTCGGGCAGGTCTTTTGCCCCGCTCTGATTCGTTTGTTGTCGCAAAATGGACAGTCCCAAAGTCCTTCGATAAGTTTCATAAGAATATCTCCTTTCGTATTTGTTATGTATATATAGAATGCTGAAAAAATATGGCCACAAAACAGGCCAGTTTTTGCCGGCTGCTGCCTGCAGAACAAAAAAATCCGCAAAAATACACCGGCTGCTGAAAAATCCGGCATATTGTAAGTAAGAAAAACACAAAGACTCAAAAAAGGAGAAAAAATAATGGAAAACATATGCGTAATCACTGGGGCGTCAAACTTTGAGATGCATAAGATAGTGCATTTTCTGAATAAGAGAGGCGTGTCGCTGATAAATCTGCAGGATGCAAGTGGAAAGAGAGCGGAAAAAGAAGAAGACATTGTTCTCAGGTATACGTCTGATGATGAGACAAATATTGTCTTAACCCGTGAGGATATAAGACACCGCATGCTCGTACTTACCACCGAACAGACGGAGCTGCTGATGCAGGCTGTGAAAGCAAGAAGCGGGCGTGACAATAAACTGAATGTGGTGCAGTTTGTCTTTCCCCCGGCAGACAATATCTCAGGCATCGCCAGCCTTGCGGCGTTTGCTGAACGGGAAACAGAAGAAACTGTCAGCGAATACATTCAGAAGATGACAGGTAATCCGGACGTCTACATCATCAATGCCGAGAAAAACACTGATGCAGTCGGGGAGTACATCCTGAAAATGCTTGCTTATTACGAAAAGGAGAGCGAGGCCGGGCCGCTGGCATGTGCGATGCTGAAGGCTGAACTGGATGAGTTCATGGAAGGCGAGATGGAAAGACATAGAGCAGAAGAAAAGTCAATGTATGACAGGGGAAAGCTTGACCCGTATGAGTTATTCAAAAACAGCTACCAGATTTCCCAGATGCAATCTTTATATAAGAAGCTTTCAATGCTGACTGACCCGAAATTACAGAAGGAAATCGTAGACTACCAGAGAAAGAACAAAGACCTTCTCGCGAGAATGGCAAAAATAAATGGGAATGCCGTCATTTCCGGCGATGTTTCAGAAATCGCAAAGATGTTGAAACATTTTCTGGCTTTCAGGCTTGCCAATGACCGTCCGAAAAGCCTGGAGCTGAAGATAGATGAGTAAGAAGCCGGCGGCGGGTGTCAGCTCCGCCGGAAAAACACAAACAGGAGGAAAAAATATGTCAAAAAATATATGTGTGCTGACCGGAGCGAGAGATTCCGGGATGTGTAAGATATACGGATATCTGCGGGAAAACGGAGTAAATATAACTGGATTTCATGAAAGGTGTGACTTAATGGATGACAGCGAAGCAATTATGTCTGAAGGCGATTCCGTAATCACGAAAAAAGATACTGAAAATAAAGTAATTATGCTGACGACAAAGCAGACTGAGGCGTTGGCAGAAAAAGCCCGTAAAAAAGACTTAGCGGTCGTGCAGCTTATCGTCCAGCCGCCGAAATACAGCCTTGGCAGGATTGTAAATATGCTTCCGATTTACGGAAACGAGGACGAGGCCGAAGTCTCAAAATATATACGGAAAATTGCAGGAAAGCCTGATACGTATATCATCAACGTAGACAGGAATACTGATAGTACCTGTAAGTACGTGTTAGATATGGTTAAAAATATCATATACGAAGACGATATTAACAAGGCATTTCAAACATATATCAAAAAAGAATTCGAAACATACAAAACAAATATGACCTCATCTGATACTACCAGAGGAGCATATGCCGTATTTGAAAAGAGCCTGGAGGTCTCACAGGTGAAAGCCCTGGCAGAAAAATTGCCAAAAATTACAGATGATGGAGTAAAGGCCGAAGCTCTGGAATACGAAAAGAAACATGGAGACTTGATGATAAAAATGGCAGCCAGGTATGGGAACTGTCTGATTTCCGCTGATATAGAGCAAATAGAGAAAAAAGCAAAAAATATGCTGAAAGAAGTACTCCAGGGAAAAACCGAGCTGTAGTTCAGTTTCCGGCGATATTCGGCATATTACAGGAAACGGCAATGCCGAAAAAAGAAAGGAAAAAAGGATATGAATACAGAAGTAATTCCAAAAGTCGCATATAGCAACGGGCTCCAGGAAAACGGTCAAGACGGAGTTGTCTTTACTATGCCAGCTTCCAGGAAAAAATTTATGTCAGTATACATAAAGCCTGATATTGACACCTTGGTTTTCAGCCGGAAATTTATAGAATACAATCTTATGGACGAAAACAAGGTCTTTCCAAACATTAAAAAAATCTGCATTGAAAACGGAGTGAGGGGGATTAAGATTAAAAACTCCACGTTTCCAAATGTGGAGCAAGTTGTTTCTGAAAGCAGTTCTTTTGCATCTGGCGAAATGCTTATAGAAGTGGGACTTTACAATCAGTACACATTAATCAATGCATTCATTAAAAAGCCGACAGACGTTTTAAACTTGGCAGATATTACATTTATCGAAGACCATGCACTTGACGGATGCCTGGCAAGGATTAAGAAAATCGATGAAAATGTTTCCGTGCTTTCTGATGCTTTTAAACGATATTTCGCATGGAATCAACCATACATTGATGGTGTTAAGATGGTTGACAACCTGATTATTGATGTTAACAGTACCGCCGAGGTAATCACTATACCATCAAATGCACGGAATATATGTAAAGACCTTCAAAAACTCAGTAATGTAAAAAAGGTGAAAATTGACCGTCTGAGCAGACTGTACATAATACCAAGCTGGAATAAGGTAAGCAAAGTGTGTCTTACATCAAAAGAATATATGGGATTCTCAAATCTACCTGATATGCCTGAGGTCAAAGAAATTGATATTGAAGATAATCCATATTTCAAATCAATTGACGGCATTATCTACACAAAAGACGGTGAATCACTCGTTCTGTGCCCATCCGGCAGAACAAAAAAGGTTGTGATTGCAGATGGAACAAAGAGTATCGAAACAAGTGCATTCAAAGATAGTAAGGTCAAATCTGTCATTTGCCCAGACTCACTGCAGAATATCTGCTGCACGGCGTTTAATAAATGCTCAAAACTTCAACATGTAGATTTTGGAAGAGGCATAACCATCCTTGGAGGTATGCAAAGACCAGTATTCTACAAATGCGATGCATTAAAGAAAGTTGAATTTCCACCACAAATTAAATATCTCGGCGAAAACCTGTTTTCAAGATGTCTTAACCTGTCAAAAATCATTCTTCATGAAGGACTTGAAAAAATAGGGCCAAATGCTTTTCCATCATGTAAAAACGTAGATACAGTTAAATTTCCTGCCTCGTTAACATATGTGGGCGATGGAAATTTCCAGCATGTAAGTCATTTTGTTTTTAAGAAAGACAGGCTACCAAAGAATTTCTTGCGTGCGGTTACAACATTTGAGGAGTTTGTATATGATACGCGAGATATCTTTGAAGTTGACGTCCCACATGTCAAATTTTATATGCCATCATATATAGATAGCCCAGACATTGCTAAAGCAGATTTTTACATGTCATCTTACGATATAGATTACGAATATGCTGCGTCTCTGCTAAATGTAGCCAGCCATCATGGCCAGAAAGAGGATATTGCATTAAAGCTGTATATCCACTTCACCAAAAATGGCATCACCATACCTGCAGAGCTTTCGCTGTTCCTGCTAATGTATGGAAACGATATCGCAAAAAGGCTTACTAACGATAAAAACCGCTTAAATGAATTTGGATGGATGCTAAGGTCAAAATTTGTAGATGATAATGACTTACAATGGATTTTGAACGGAATCAAAGATGACGCCGTCCTGACGGCTTATGCCCTGGACGCGATAAAAGAGCGAAAAACAGAAGATTTTCATATCTAAATCCCCCGGCTGCCTGCGGCAGCCGGTTTTTCTTTTCCATAAAATACAGCATATTAAAAATGTAATAAAACAACAACACAAAGAAAGGAAGAAAAAATAATGGAAAAAATGGTTAGGTCTTATGACGATAAAAGATGCTGGCGGTATACAGGTAACGGTATGTCATACTTATCTCTGTATGTATTTAGCAACATCGGGTATCTTTCAATCAGTGATATCGATATTGAACCAGGTGTTAAGGAAGCTCGGTTTATCTGTCCGGATGGCGAAACCGCAGTGGTGTTTTTTCTGGAAAAATGTATGAAGCAGTTTCCGGATATAGAGAAAATCTATATTGGTTCTGGCGTAAAATCGCTTCATTTCTCAAATTTTATGTTCCCGAATGTAAAATATGTAGAATCAGACAGCAAATCGTTTCTTTCAGGACAAATACTGGTATCGACAAGCAGCTCTCTGTACAATGTGTTCTGCAGAAAACCGGAAGATGTGATTGACCTGAATAAAGTTATATTTATTGAAGATAAAGCGTTCGCTGGCTGTATGTCAACAAATATCATTAACACAGACAATGTAAGTCTTGTTGACAGCATGGCTTTTGATGGCTCGGCTGTCAGCATGCTTGACTTCAAGAACGGCGTCGTTATGGTTGGCAATAATATAATCATCGATGTCAACGAAGATGCAGACGAAATCGTTTTGCCGCGTGATTGCGTAGTAAGCCATGCTATAGAAAAACGGCATTTGAAAAAAGCGGTAATAAAAGATATGAAAATGCTCTCTGCCCTTCAGCTTAACGCTGACACTATCGTCATTGATGACGACAATGAACGCGTTAAGGAATCTCTGGCGAAATATGGACTGGCTTATGCTAAGACAATAGAGCTGACAGAGAAGACACGGTCTCTTGGTTATATTGATGTTGATGGCATTGTATATTCAGCTGACAGAAAGACTCTTCTTGTATGTCCGGGAAGAAGAACGAAGCCTGTAAACATACCGGAAGGGACAGAAGTAATTTCAGCATTTGCGTTTGCGGACTCAATGATTGAATCTGTATCCATGCCTGACTCATTAAAACGAATAGAGCAGCATGCCTTTAATGGCTGCAAATGCCTAATGCATGTTGATATTGGAAAAGGGCTTACTAACCTTGGCGAGCCATTCAGTTCAGGAGCTATGTTTAACGGATGCCGAAGCTTACAGTATATAGACATCCCGGAAAATATTAAATATATCTCTTCAAACTGTTTCAGTAACTCAGGCCTTACTTCCGTGACTTTGCATGAAGGCCTTGAAACGATTGACAGCGGTGCGTTTAACTGCCCGATTCAAAATGTGGAAATCCCGAAATCTGTTAAAAATATAGACCTGTGGAATTTCCCTATGCTTGATGAGGCTAATATTAAAACACACAGTATGCCGGCTATCACAAGCATTGTCAAGTCAAACTGCAAGAAATGGAACTGCAGAAGCAATATGGCTGACTTGAAAATCAATATTGACTGTATGGCTTATCCGGTTTTTGTTCCAGCAAAGCTTACAAGCGCCGGATTGAGAAGATTAAACAGCCTACTTAATAAAGCACTGTTTAGGGATACCGATTCTGACGACGTAAACCAGACGACATTCCTCAGTATTACATCTGACCCGAGGATAAAGCAACGGCTTGCATTGAAAATGTATGACGCCGTAGAATGCAATGAAATCAAAACCTATCTTCGCCGGGCGGGAAAAAGTATTGCTGAATGGATGATGCTTGATAAGGATGAAGAGGCTTTAATTCAGTTCCTGAAAAAAGATATCATAACAGCCAATACTATTGACAAATTAATACCACAGATGGATGCTGCTGAAATGATTAACGCCAAGGCATATGCCCTGGAGTACATAAGAAAGAGCACAAAAGAAAAAAGTTTCCGTATTTGAAAAAGCGCCGCAAGGCGCTTTTTTGTTGCCGTCAAAAAATCCGACAAAAATTTGCGTACACCGGAAAATCTGGTATACTGTATATAAGAGATGAGGAAGATGAGTCTTCCCGATACATAAGACGGATTCGCCGCCGAAAAAATTCCTTTCTTTGTTTAAATGCCGCTGTTATATGCAGCGGCATTTGTGTTTTCTTGGATAAAAAATTCGGCATATTGTAAATAACAACATTTGGCGGCGAGCCGGAAACGGCAGACTGCCTGGTACACATATAACATATAAAATAAGAAAGGAATGGTGCAATATGCCAAGAATTACATGCAACAACATACACTGCCAATACAACAAACTCAAAAAATGCAGAAAAAATAACGTAAAAATAAGCGACAGCGGAGCTTGCACTTCATACAAGGCCGGGTTCTCGTATTATTTTTTCTACTGTGCGGAACACATGCAGACAAATTTCCTGACTTTTGTTGATTAAATAAAACCTAGAACAGCCATGCACGCACACCCCGTCTATAGCGTCAGACATCTAAAAATGTCATATCTGACGTTTAGGCGGGGTAAGTGCTATTACGTGAAACTGGTGAAATAAACTTTGCATTTTTTCGCAAAAAACGACAAAACTTTTAAAAATCCTGCATATTATATATGTAAGAAATTTTAAGACAAGGAGGTGTCAATGTATGGCAACAGTATCATATGGATTAAAAATCACAGAAGCATATCACATTTTCGACAAGACAATTAAGATATACCGTAATGCCGTACATTATATCTCTGACATTTCAATACGTCACTATAACGAATTAAAATCTCTTGAAAGTATAACAGGCGATGATGGAAAAGTTATTATTTCAGCACAGCAAAGAAGACAGCAGAAAATGGAACGTTTAATCCATTCCACAGCAAATAATGATGCTATATATAAGCGTTTCGATAAGGAATTTTACAAATTTCCGAGTTATCTCAGACGTGATGCAATAAACACTGCAATCGGGTTGATTTTGTCTTACCGCTCCCAGTTACAGAAATGGGAAGATGGCGGAAAGTATGGCCGCAGACCACATCTGAACCGAAATCAGAACACAATGCCGTGCTTTTACAGAAATAACACATTTCTTGACAGTGAAGGAACAAATATCGTAAGCCTGAAATTATATAATGGCAAGGACTGGATTTGGGAAGCATTTGTAATACGTGACTGTGATTTTATGTATGCTTACAACCATATGAAAGCATGGAAGGCTTCTGCTCCGGTTCTTGTAAAACGCAATCACAGGTATGAACTCCGCATTTCTTACGAAATGGCAGGCTCTAAATTTCCGAAATTCAAGAAAGATAAAGAAGTTGAGACTGTGATTGGGGTAGACTTGGGAATCAACACAGACGCAGTGTGCTCAATGGTACATAAAGACGGAACTGTCACAGGACAGCGATTCATCAACCATCCTGTAGAAAAAGACCGTATGCATGGATTACTGAACACTATTAAAAAGGCACAGCAGAACGGTAATCATAAGACACCAAGGCTTTGGAGGCTGGCAAATAACTACAATGAGGCAATCGCTGTTAAGACAGCTGTGGAGATAGTCAGCTTCGCCAAGGAATCCAAAGCGAGCGTTATTGTTTTTGAACACCTCAACATGAAGAAAAAGAAGAAAGGGAACAAGCAAAAACTTTCTTTGTGGAGAAAGCGTGACATCCAGCACCGCGTTGAAGCGCTTGCTGTCAGAAACGGAATCCGCGTTTCTTATATCTGTGCTGTAAATACATCACGTCTTGCATTTGACGGCTCCGGAAAAGTTCTCCGCGGCAAAGATGCAGGATTTAATACGTATGAATTATGTAAATTTACAACCGGAAAGGTCTATAACTGCGACCTTTCCGCATCTAAAAATATCGGTGCACGGTTCTTCATCCGTGTACTTCTTAAATCTCTTTCTGTAAAGGAAGAGTTGTTAGTTCTGGCAAAAGTTCCAGAACTCAACAGACGGACCAGCTGCTGCCTGGCCACACTAATTAACGCTTATGCGGTACTCTGCGCATCCAAGGTAAAGCCTGAAGCTCCGGCCAAAGGCGATGCCGCGCGACAGAGTCACTGAGTTTGCGCTGTATCTGTGGTCAGGAACCCACTCCTACCTAAAGTAGCAGGCATGAACGAAAGTTCATGCGGAGTTTGGAAGCCCCGTCTATATTCGCGAAAGCGGATTAGGCGGGGAGGGTTCACATTTCAAGCAAATTGAACCCATCGGACATCGTGGAAATCCACCTGCCCCATAACATTCTGTATATGCCGAAGTATTACATTTCGCAATACAACATGCTTATGGCAAAAAAAGGCATTACAAAATAAATGCCCTTGGAAACTGCGTATGTATTGCAGTAAGCGAATAGCCGGCGAGGTGGCGGCAGCGCTTCGGTATCTATATCTTTGCGAATCCAGGAAAAGCATAAACCAGTATTTGGAGGAAAGGATAAAAGAAAACTGGAAAAAGATTATACCTGCGATGATGGAGACTGGGCATACAGAAGAAGTACTGAAACTTATGAAATCAGACATTGCCACATCTGAAATCCTAAAAGATATGCTGGATGAAGTGGATGATGTCGCTTTAAAGGCATATGCGCTGGATGAAATCAGACGAAAAAAGACAATAGAACAGGAGGCAAAGTAAGGATGCAGGACGAAGGATATTTATCAAGACCATTTGGAAGGACAGGACATAAGGCAAGTGCGGCGGAAATGGAAATATGGAAGAAGAGTCAAAATACTAAATTTCTGTTAGAAATACTTGTATTGCATATTCTGAAGTGATATAATAAAGATATAGAGAGCCGTTGCAAACGGTTTATCTCCAATATACTTTTAAGCAATATTATTTATTCCGTCGTCTATTGCGAGTAGTCGACGGTTTTTTACTATGTATTTTGCTGCGGTCCAGCTCTATCTTCCAGAGCGTTCTGACGCATTGAAGTAAAAAAGCCAAATAACTTAATTGCACAGCCAAACTATACATAATATCACCTCCCTATACAAAAATCTGGGAAGCGACCTCCCCAGTAAACTACGTTAACAGCTACGAGGAGATAAACCGTCTACCGTTTTTTTGCGGCTCTCTATGAGATTCAGTATAACAAAAGAAGAAAATAAATGCAAGAAAACATCAAAAAACAATGTGTTTTTAGATGTTTTTAATATATTTCACCAGTCCGCTCTACAAGCTCAAATCAATCCATTAATACTTCCTCAAAAATCTAAAACCTTATCAATATTTCAGCATATTGTATCCGAAAAAATAACTAAAAAAAATACTCAAGAAAGGATAGACAATATGCGGAACAATCTAAACGCGCAGACAAGGTCTGTATCTGCAAATCCACAAAAGAAAAAGAAAAAAATACTTAAAACAAGCATCGGGATAGTAGCGGCGGCTGCGGTGACATTCCTGCTGCTAGGAAGGACTGATGCAGTTATATTCCTGCAGTGGGAATTTTATATGTTGCTGATGATGCTGGCCTCTATGCCGTTGGCGGTGGCGGTGTTTGGAGAGAATAAATGCCTGCTGCCGTTTGGCAAGACTTTCGGGGTTCTGATTCCCGGATTTATGATGTGGGCTGCAGGGGTCTGTTTACACATGCCGTTCACCAGAACAACTGGAATCATTGCAATCTGCCTGTATTTCATGCTGTGTATGGCTGTCGGGAAGAAGCAGAAGAGATGTCTGGAAGATTGGAAGCAGTGCTTTTCCGGATGCTTAAAATATGAAGTGATTTTCTTTGTCGTATTTCTGCTCTGGGCTTACCTTATCGGGTTCAACCCTTCCGGATACGGCACTGAAAAGTTTATGGACTATGGATTCCTGCAAAAGATGCTGACAACATCAAAACTTCCACCGGACGACATCTGGTATGCCGGGAAGAGTATCAATTATTACTACGGCGGGCAGTATTACGCAGCGTTTATTGCAAAAACGATGCTATGGAAAACAACGAAGGCAGAATATGCTTATAATATGATACGGGCTTTGATTCCGGCACTGATGTTCACGGGTATTTTCGGAATCGCAGAACAAATGCTGAAAGACAGGTTTGAAAAAATAAGCAGAAAAGAGAGTGTTATTTTTTCTGCGCTGTCAGCGGCAGCAGTAGTGTTTGGAGGAAACGGGCATTATATCGTGTATGGACTGCTGAAGCCTTTTATCTCTATCGGCACAAATGCAACTTCTTATACGTGGCATAAAGATATTGACGTGGACAGCACGTCTTATTGGTTCCCGGATGCAACACGCTATATCGGTTATAACCCGGATGTTGACGATAAGACCATTCATGAGTTTCCATGCTATTCATTCGTGCTCGGTGACCTGCATGCGCATATGGTAAATATCATGGTTGTCATACTGATTGTGGCTTTGCTGTATGCTTTTTTGAAGGAAAACCGTAATAGCAAAAAGAAGTTCTGCCTGCCGCAGTTGTGTATGCTCGGCTTAGCCTGGGGTTTATGTAATTTTACGAATTATTGGGACTACATCATTTATGCAGTTGTGATTATAATTACAATCATCTTTGGAAATCTGCATTCAGGAAAATCTAAAATGCTGAAGCGTATGGTTTCACAATTTGGAATCATTCTGATTACAGGATATCTGACAGCGCTGCCATTTACAATGAATTTTAAAAGTATCTTTAAGGGCGTTGGCATTGCAGAACATCACTCGGCAATCTATCAGTTGATAATCCTCTGGGGAATTCCGGTTGCGATAGCGGCTCTGTTTGTTGCCATGATGGTATACCGCTGGCTGAAAGCAAAAGGCGGGCTGATAAAACGCCTGCAAGCACTCCGGGCTCCAGATGTATTTGCGTTTATCATGTGCTGCTGCGCAATCGGACTTATCGCCATTCCGGAACTGGTATATGTCCGGGATATCTATGAGGGGTCTTATTCGCGGGCAAATACGATGTTCAAACTGACTTATCAGGCGTTTATTTTGCTGAATATGTGTAGTGGATATGTTCTGTATTCACTGTTGCAAACCCGAAAAAAGCCTTTACATATTGCCGCATTCATCCTGCTCGCTTTGCAGATTTTACTGTTCGGGTACTTTTTCAATGCTGCCGGTTCATGGTTTGGGGCGTGGATGAATCCGATGGAAAGGACCGGGTTGAATGCCCTAAATTATCTGGATAACGAAGAATTTGTGGACGAAAAAGATGCCCTGCTGTGGTTAAAAGATAAGGCAGAAAAAGAAGAAATAAAAGAAGCAATAGCAGAGGCTCCGGGGGACAGCTATACTGCATATGAAAGGGTTTCTGTTATCACTGGAATCTCAACACCTGCCGGTTGGAAAGTTCATGAATGGCTGTGGAGAGACAGCCTGAATGGGATTGAGAAGAGGACAAAAGATATAGATGGATTTTTTGATGGAACAAAAGATGCGGAAAAGATAATAAAAAAATATAACATCAAATACGTGTTCTGCGGATTGCGTGAAGTTGAGAAATACGGAAAGGATGTGAAAGACAGAGTAAGAAAAATGGGAAAAGTGGTTTATGAAAAGAGCGGGGCGATGGTGGTAGAAGTTAACTGACATGCCGCAAGAACTTGGAGCCGGGAGTCAACCTGGCTCCTTTTTGTTGCTTTTTCCTGGAATCTTGTGTAAGATATACAAAAAACGGAAGAAGGAAAAGAAAATGAAAAAAGACACATTTGTGATGGTTGCCGGTGACGTTGTTGCCTTAATGGCCATGTTTGCTTTTGCGATGGTGGCAGCCATTCGGTAATGCGAAAAAAGAGCCAAAAGATGGCTCTTTTTTTGTTGCAAAAATCGGCATACTGAAGAAAATACAAAAAGAGAGGAGACATAATCTTATGACAAATTCTATTGGACATGGAAACGAAGTTCCTGCTCCACCGATTCGGAGACGAATTTACAAAACGAAACCAAACATGAGCAAGGCAGAGAAACAACAATTCTATTCACAAAAATCCAAAAAGATGGGACAAAAATAGAGGACATACCACGGCTGCCTACGGC
>ENA-OPCL01002453-OPCL01002453.1-human-gut-metagenome-genome-assembly--contig:-NODE-2453-length-12049-cov-3.017259_pt1 | contig 12049 bp, 17 predicted proteins | sample MGYA00241251_ERZ501482 | MGnify/ENA primary metagenome ERZ501482 (study PRJEB25962, sample SAMEA2042581) | human gut metagenome | biome: human gut; feature: human-associated habitat; material: faeces... | reverse complement strand
CTTTCGGAGCGTGCTTCTGGAAGTACACCAACGGGAACAGGCGGGAGCGAAGGCCCTCTGGACTGAGGATCAATTCATACTTTTCGCCATTGAAGCCCAGCTCAAAAGAAGTATCACGCAGGGCCGTTTTGAGCGCATTCCCGCATTTTTCAACCAGTTCTTCGCCGCGCTGGTGCGTTTCGTCCGTATCTATGATTTGACGCAGTTCTGCCTCAATCTGAGAAAAGGCTGCCCATGCTTCCTGCGTCCTTTCACGGAAGTTCTTTTCAAAGCGGGGCAGGGACAAACGACGGCGGCAATCGTCTATGTACTCCTGGGTATCTTTGTCTCCGGGGCGGGCTTTCAGGGCCTTTTCAAAGTAACGCAGGGCGGGACCTTCCTCATCCAGAAAATAATAAGCGGAAGCGATTCGATAATTCCAGCAGTGATCTTCGGCAAAATACTCCTCATGGGGAGCCAGAAGTTCCAGCGCCTTTTCAAAAGGCTCCCGTTCTCCTATATGTGCAACGGCAATATATGCCTTGGCCAATTCGCTGTCCAGTTCCGGGGTGCGCTCCTCGGCAGGAATCGCTTCCAGGGTGTCGATTACCTTCTGCGCTTCATCCTGTTCAAACCATTGCTGGCATTGTTTCAATAAATCCATATCATGATCTCCTTTTCCATCTTCGGTAGGGATAGGTTTCACTAATAAGCAGAGCTTGTAATTTCAAAGCTAAAATTCATATCTGCATTTATGGTGGCTTCTTCATCTGTGGCTGGTTGTATCACAAACTCAAATGTAGGTTCATAGTCCCCATCCTGCAAGGTTTCTCCACCCAAAATCTCGATATGATACCAGCCATTTGCAAGCTCAATCATCGGCTTCTTATGCACTCTATAGTAAGAAATCAGATCTTTCACCTTTTCAGGCGTAAACTGTTCCAATATTGGCCATGTAAAAAGCATCAGCATATTATGATCTACTTTGAGGGAATAGCCACTTTTTCTAAGCTGCAATCGGTTTCTTTCTTTGCACAGCTCCGGTCTATCACCAGAGAGATTGAACAATATGGTATAGGGATAGTTTTCAATACCGGTCATTGGGATTACAATTCCTTCGGCAAATATCCTGTCGCCGCTTTCGTTTGTGGTAAACTCCATCGCTAAATCATCTGAAAGATGATTTGCCTGCTTCCAGTCCTCCAGCAACAAAATGTCACCAAGGAGAAAATAATTAACAAGATCGTTTAATACTTCCGTAAACCTATATATCATCCATTATGCCTCCCTTACAATCCTGTCCGCTGCCAGCCGTTCAGCCGCTCCTGCACCGCGTCAATCATCCAACCCTCGCCCACGCGCTTCATGAGAAAGCGGCGGTCAAAGCCGGTGTTTTTCTCCCTGGTGTAGATGTAGAGCTTGTTTTTGGTGATCTGCTCTGCGTCAAGGAATTCTTCCCCGTTGTAGGTGCCCTGGGCGCTGTATGAGAGGCCCAGAGGTCGATAGCCCGGACGGGGCTTTTCGCTCACATACTTCTCCCAGATCGCCAGCAGGCGGGGCACAGCCTCGGCATCTTCAAACCCAACCTGCTCCATGTACTGCTCCCATTCTGTCATTTCGGCAAAGAAAGCGGACAACACACTGCGGCATTCCGACGCTGCCTGCTCATCCAGCTGGACGGGCTTTTTGGCCTTTTCCCGCTGGAGCTGGAAGAAGTGTTCCATCTGCTCCTGGGTGAATTGCACATGGGCCACTGGCTCGATGCGGTTGTTGCCAGCGATGGCCAGCAGGCCCTCATAGGTAACGGCGGTATGGTCGATCTGGATGTGGGAGAGCTTGGGGATGGAGGCCGCCTGGAGCAGACCGGCATCATCCAGCCCAGTGTGGTCAAGGGTCAGCAGGTCCAGCTTACAGCCTTGCAGGGCGGACAGGCCGCTGCCGTCGATCCCGGCGTTCCCGGTCAGCAGCAGGATGCGCAGCTTGGGCATGGCGGAAAAAACGGGGAAACAGGCGTCAGTGAGCTCACCGTCCTCCACGCCGAAGTTGGCCATGCTTTTATGTCCGGCAAAAGGGGCAAGCAGTTCATCCGTCACCGGATAGCTTTTCACATGGAAGCCCACCAGGGTGTAACCGGCCAGCTGCTCCATGATCTCTACGGTCAGTTCCGGGACTTCAAACTGCTTTTCTCCGTCTAAGGTCAGGACACCGCTCTCCCAGTTCACTGTCCGCGCCCGTTTTGGTAATTCCATAGCGCGCCTCCTTATTCCTGCTCTTTGTAACTGGCTTCAATGTCGATGAAGCGCACATACACGGCGCAGACTTCGCCCTTTGCGTCATAGCCGAAGTAGACGGGATAGTAACCGTCACCCCAGCCAGAGGCAAAGATGGGCAGATTGCAGTCCGTGTCCGGCACCGTCCAGTTGAGCCAGTCGCCGCAGTCTCCCTGATATTTGGGGTGGGCTTTGGCGTTTTCCTCCAGGAGATCGCAGAACAGGTCGTTGTAGGGGTCGATGTCCGGGTCCTCCTCCAGCCGCTTGGCCCAGTAGGTCTTGAAGGCCGCCTGGGTCTGGATGTCCGCAACACAGCCCATTCCAGCGTCTACGCCAAAGCCAAAATACTCGTCCTCGCCCAATTCCTCGTCCAGATCCTCGTTGCCCACCATGCCCAGCTCATAGCGGACAGGCTTTTCCTGAGAAACCTCCACCTTGACGCAGGCATAGCGGTCGCCGTATTGTTCGCTGGGCACCACACAGATCTTTACGGGGTAAGTCCCGGCGGGGATGGTCTGCATAAACGGCAGAGTGTCCTCCAGCTCCACCAGCGGATCGCAGGCGAAGATCTGCCCGGTGGGGAAATGGACGGCGCCGATGTCCAGCACATCCACGCCCATGTTCCCAATCACTTTCTCTGTGAAATGGGCCTCCAAGTCATCTTTACAGGTCAGTTTGTTCTTGATTGCTTCGTATTTGTTCAGCCATTCAGTTGTAGGCATATCAGTTTCCTCCTGTTGATTCTGTTTCTTGATGTACACACTCTTTGAGCCATCCCAATAGCAGTTCACACACCGGCCATCCTGAAAATGATGGTCACAATTCGGGTAGCCATAGAGAATATGGGCACATTCCGGGCACAGCCCCATCATCTGTGAGGAGCCTTTGAAAAACAGGCTTCCGCACTCATCACAAAGGGCCAGTTCTTTTTCTGCCATAGGGTTCACCAGTCCCGTTCCCGGATGGCCTCCTCGGTGTCAATGGGGATGCCAAACCACTCCAGAATGTAGGCCACGGTTGCCGCAATACATTCCCGCGCCACCGTTTCGATCTCGCTGTCGTTCTCGTCAAACTCCTCCTGGAGATCATTGATGCCGCAGACCGCCTCGTCCAGCGTTTCCTGCACCACTTCGGTGTCGGTTTCGCCACTCTCCAGCAGGGCGATGACCTTCTGAAGCTCGTCCTTTACCTTGTCCACCAGAAAAGCAGGATAGTAATCGTCCTGATACATCTCGTCCAGCAGCTTGTAATTGGGGTCAAATGCTTTCATAGGGATTGCTCCTTTCCTCGTGTATGTCAGTCACGCTCAGCTCTCATGTGTGATACAGAAAATCTCCTTGTTCAAATCAAAGTAGATTACCATCAGTTCGTCGGTAATCTCCGGGTTAAAGGACAGATCCAGAATGAAAACTTGCTGGTTCATCTCGCTATCCACCAGACTGCCGAACCGCTTGAGCTTCAAAAAGTCCACCATCTCGGCAAAGGACAGCTTGGATGGGTCGGTTCCCGGAAAAAGTTCCGCCGCAATATCCGGGCCTACATCGTCCCGGTGGAACTCCATGAAAAATGTCACAACGCTATGGTAGCGGCTGTCCTCGTCCGCCAGCGCCGCTTTGATGGCGGCTTTGGCCTTTTCTGCCAGTTTTTCCGCCTCATCCAGCATTTCTCCCACCGCATCCATGGCAGCAGGATCGCCGGTCAGTTCTTCCTCTACATCGAAGATAAAGGGTAGTCCCGATTCCTCGGGAAAGTTGAAGATTTCCTCGCCGGGTGTATATGTAAAATCAATGCGTTTACAGTTCAGTTTCATAATGTTATCCTCCTTACCCCTCAATGTTGGCAGTTTTGAGACCCTTTTTCAAGGAGCCGTAGACAGTCACCGCATGGTCGGTGAACATCTCGTCGCAGTCAAACCAGGCGGTGAAGCTGCCGCCGGAGGTGACGGACAGGCTCGTCATGCTGATTCGTCGGGCAAGTTCTTCCTCTGTGATGGGGTCGGTTTCCGGATTGCGGGGGTTTTCCTCATCTTGGGAGAGCCAGTTGTTGGACAGCCCGGTCAGGTTCTTGGCTACAAGCTCCCGCATGGCCTTGTCCCAGGTTTCACAGTCGGCCAGCAGCTTCTTGGCGGCACTGCGGGCGCGGGTCCAGGAGGGCTTGCTCTCGGCATTGACCTCCAGAGAAAGGCTCACATCCGTTCCGCACCACTGGATCTCGCCCTCGAAGGTATCATAGTCCTTGTCCAGTGTCAGTTCTCCCAGCACCTGGTCCTGGATCACCACCGGCTTGTGGTACTCGTCCAGAACGGCCTGAAGCTCCGGGCAGTCCTCATGGGCCTTGACCACCTGGGAGATACACCAGGGCCACGCCACCAGATCCTTTGCCCATTCTTCTTTCATCCGGCGGATCTTCAGGCGGCAGATCTGCTCGTTTTGAAAGCGTTCCCAGCCCTTTTCGCTGTTACGCTCCTCATCGGTGACCGGCCACTCCAGCCGCTCCTCTTTGGTGCTGACCTTGCCGGTGTCACAGAACACCATGCCCAGCGTCACAACAGTCATTTGCCAAAAGTTGCCCCTGTTGTTATATCCGCCCCCGATGCAGCGATTGATCAAAGCGACCACTTCCTGCTCCTCGGGCTCGTACATCTCATAAAATTCTTCAAACATAGATCATTCTCCTTATCCCTCTATATGATTGCGGTATTCCTTCTCCAGTTGGGTGTACCACCGTTTCAGCATGGTTTCCAGACTGGTTTTCCCTTTCCGATCAAAAAAAGCAAGGAACTTGTCCAGCAACTCAGGAAACAAATTCTTACCGATATTTGTCAGATCCTGATTGAGATAGACCATCCGCAGGATACGGCCCTGCCGGTCCAGAGGGTTCTTTTTCAGCAGTTCCTTTTCAAAGCAGAAGCGCAGGAATACCACATTTTCGTCGTAGAAGTCCTCCACCACAGCCGCGCCGATGCTGGTGTAGGTGATGTCGTACACTAAACGGCTCCAGTCGAATTTCTCGGCATAGAGAAGTTTCAGCGCCTGCTCCCAGTGCTCCTCCGGGATCACCAGCATTCTGTGCTGCGCGGTACTGGAGTATCCGCGGTAGACGGGTTCCGGGCATCCCAACAATCCGCTCACACTGTCGGCATAGACGAAGCACAACTCCTCGTCGAACAGGCCACCGATAAAGTTACCATTGCAGTACAGCATATAGTTTTTGGACTTGGCCGGAGAGTAAGAGAGGTTATATTCCTGCGAGTCCAGGATTTTATGTACTTTGTTCAAAAAATCTATTGATGTCATCGGTTTGCTCCCTATGCTTCAAACTCGCCCTCGATCATTCCGTTCAGATACCGGCCAGGATCAGCGATAAATTCCTCCCATTTGGCCATGGAGTGGAACTCCTCGTGCTCGATGTCCAGATACCACAGCTTTTTGTCCCTGGGGCTCCACAGCAGCAGATAGTCGCTGTAGTTGTCCATCTGCACCATGAGGGAGAGCAGCTTCTTCCGTTTCCAGGTCATCTCCTGCACATCCATGAAGGAGTAGAGCTCCGCCCACTTCACCCATTCCTGATCCGGGAACTCCAGCCGCAGGGGGCCGGTCTTCAAGTATTCCACCAGCTTGGCAGGCAGCTTGTAGGGCATGAGCTGCCGGACTTTTTCCTGTTCGTTGTGCCATTCCTCCGGTTCCAGGGCTTTTAAGTAGTCGGCCAGCTCCTGATTTTTGTTCTGCACCGCCACGGTGTAAGGCCGGTCACCGTATTTGTCAGCAATGGTGATGTCGGCTCCTTGCTCAATGAGCCAGCGCACCATAGGGAAATTGTTGGAGCGGGCGGCCTCGGTGACAGGGGTGGAAGCGTAAGGGAACACCATGTCCGGCTTGTGGTAATTGATGTCTGCCCCTTTTTCCAGAAGCAGCCGGGCAAGTTTGGTATTGCCCTCGGACACAGCGGCCCGGAATGCCTCGCCGCCAAACTTGTCCACTGTGATCCCGGCTTGCTCCAGCACCTGGATATTCTCCGGGCGCTTGCCCCAGCGCACTTCCTGGAAGGCCCGCTCTTTCTGCTTCGAGCTGAGCTTTGCGGCCTGTCCAGCAAAGAGCGCCACCACCTCCGGCCCACAACAGCGGGCGGCGGTGAGCAGCAGGGGCTGTTCCTCTGCCAGACTGGAATCAGCTCCATGCTCCAGCAGGAAGTGGATCATGGGCACATCATTCCGAAAAACCGCGATCTCCAATGGCATCAGCTTGATGTATTCGCTGAGCTGGATGGGAACATCTAAATCCAGACCGCCTTGAATCAGCGCCTCCAGCTTGGGCGTGTCATGGTCACAGATGGCGGCAGTCGTTTCCGGGAGGGTCTCCCAGCGGCCAATATATGCAATTTGGTACATAAGGCACCTACTTTCGTTGTTGTTTCACTTTATAGGGAACGGTTCGGCCCAGCACCCGGCCCTTGCCAACGGCATTGGCTCCCTCATAGATCAAAAATTCCGCATTGTTTTCCAGCGGAGCATAGTCAATGGTATCTGGATAGAGGGGCTGGGCATTTCCCAAGGCCGGTTCATCAAATGTACACTCGGTTCCGTCCAGAAAGCATACCCCCAGATATTCCGTGGTTCCTTTGACGACAAAATGGGGACAATATTTCCACTCATCAGACTGGGGGGAGTCTTTCGCTTGCCGCTCCAGAAGATGGCCTCCACATAGAGCACCGCCCGGTTTTCATCTGTCCCGATCATGCCAGTCGCTCCATTCCTGCTTAATCGCCAAACCGCTCGGCGGCATCCTGGTAAACGGTGATGCTTTTGGCAACCTTCTTTTTCTGGCTTCGGATGCGGAAGTAGTCCCGTAGAATGTGCTTCAGTTCCGGGTTTTCCACCTTGCGGGGCAGCAAACTGATGAACATTTCGTCGTAGCTTTCGTACAGAACACCACTCCGGTTGTAACTTTGCCAAGTCACCGTAGGCTTTCGACCTTCAGGGTCTTTGGCCAGATCAAAAAGCCACCGCTCATCCAGCTCCACATAGCGTTCAAACATAAAGGTCGTGTCATAGGACCCGTAGCGTTCATGGCCCCAAAAGATGAACGCAGTCATTCCATCAGGCCCCAGGCGTTCATAGATCCAGTCCTCCGGATAACAGCGGTAATCCAGCATCCCCAGAGCATTGAACAGGTAGATTTCTTTGGGAGTTCCCAGCAGGAGCGAATAGGTTTCATACACCTGTTCCTTGGGCTGGGTGATAATTGCTTTCATAAAGACTGGAATCAGCCAACTGCCGCCATAGCGTTCATATAGTTCATCGGCCAGTGCTTGTAGTCGTGTATCCGGGTTTCGAATCAAGGAGGCGGTCAGAATCAAAGCCGGAATCTTCTCCATTTCCTTTGGCTTTACTTTATAGAGCCCCAGTCCTTGGGAAATGTGCCATGTAGTGCATTTGTCACCATCATAAAAGGGGGTGTGCTTGAGATGGCCGATCCGTTCCGCATTTTCCGCCAGAAAACGGTACACCTCCAACATCTTGGGGGAGGCTTTGCCCAGCATCAAATGAAAACAGAAATTCATCTGTTCCACCTGTCCCTCTTCCAGCGGTTTTGTATCCGCCTCATCCAACAGCAGGGAGAGGGTTTTCAGGATGACTGGGGCAATCTGCTCCGATACACAATCCGAGCAGGCATCCGACATGATATGGCTGCCCATCCATTTGCCCTTGACCAGCTTGGCCCACAGTGGGGCAGCAGGGGCATACTCCAGCTGCGCCAAAGCCTTTTGAGCAGCCGTTTTGCACTTGCCCTTTTCTGTATTCACAAGCTGGAGAAACAGTTCGCCGTTTGCTTCCTCTTTGCCCAGCGCCAAAATGGCCTGTTCTCGCTTTACACCCTTGGGAGGCAGTTGTTCTAAAGTCATCGTAGTATTCATAGCGTCTCATCCTCGTTCATAAGTTGTCCCTGCACCTCTCTGGGCAGGTCGTTCCACAAAATATCGTATGTAAAATCCCGAATCTCCGGGTAACACTCCCGTGCGGTCTTTTCCGCAATATCTCTATTCAGGTAGTGCATCTCTTGGTGGAAAAACCAGTTGAGTTTTTCCATCAGCCGATAGAGTCGGATTTGTTCTTCTTGGGTCATGGGATTGCTCCTCCTATTTCAACTTCAGCACAAATCCCCAGATACTCACCACAATCAGGAGGACACCCAGCAGAAAGAAAACCACACGCCGGTATCCTCTGCTGTGTCGATGAGCATCCCGCGTACCAGTGGGGTCGCAGAGCCAGTTCCAGTTGCGGATCGCCCCAATTAAAATCACGGCCCCGATGAGCACCGAGGCAATGTACCAATGCTCTTGCAAAAATGCTGTGATCTGTTCACTGTTCATTTACAGATACCCCCCTTTTTTTACATCATCGGGAGTTTCCTTTCGGATGATTTCCTCCCGCTCTTTTAAATCCAGCTCCAGAGCTTTTTCCTCCTCCAGATATTCCTCGCAGTCCCGAACCAGCTTTTGGGCGGCTGGGTCATCCGGGGCCAGGGCCAGCCAGCATTTTGCGTATTCATAGGCGGTGGCTGCGGAGCGGTATGCCATCAGGCAGGAATAGCCCATCCGGGCGTTCCAGTAGGGATCGTTCTCACCCTGGGCGCGGACGGACTCCAGCAGCTCAATGGCGTGTCGGATGAGATCCCCGTCCACTTCACCGTCGGTCCCATGCTCTCCATGATCTCCCAGCACCGCCAGATTGCTGTAAGCCCGACTCAGCTTGACGGTCAGCAGATAGCCCCGCTCCTGTTCCGGGATGGCTTCGATGGCCCGGATACACCGGGAATACTCGTCCTTCTTATTCCATTGCTCAAGCTGCTCCAGCAGCTCTGCTTTTTCTGCCTGATTCATCATTTCACCGCCTTTTCCGTGTCATCCTTTGCCTTTTTTGAAGTGTTCGCTGCCTCGCCAGGTGTTGACCACACAGGTGAAGATCTGGCCGCAGTGCTTGCACCTAATCATGTGAGCCATAATTTCGTCTGCCCAGCCATCCTCTGTCTTTACCTTCTCCAGTGGGCAGGTGGATTCCTCTTGCATCAGTTCAAATTCCCCCTCCGACACCAACTGCTGAATGTAAGCAATACAGGCCAGATAGTCCTTTGGGGCGTCAAATTTTCTCCATGTTTGAATGTTTCGGCAGTGCTCGCACATAGTGGACGCCTCCTTACGCAAATACCTGCTGGTATTTCTCTTTTCATACTGTGCGACTTTTTCAGGTCTGCTGGTGCTGCATGGACACGATCTGGCAGTCCGAGCAGAACTCCACATAGAGCGTGCCCTCCGCACAGTCAAACACCGTATCCCACTGGATCTGGGCCAGATATTTCATAGGTTTCCCGCAGTGGGGGCAGGTCGTATATTCCGCGTCCTGTACCCAGTTGGCAAAGCCACCCACCGTGTTCACATCCTGGCAGGCCGCACCGTAAAACAGGGGCACAGGCGCTTCGCCCAGCACAAAGGGATTTTCCGTGAGGGCCTTGTACTCCTCGGGACTGACATAGCAATCCGTCTTCTCCGCGCCGTCAAAGAGTTCGGAGGGAAAGACCTCCACGCCGCCATCCAGGGTGAACCGGTTGAAGGCGGGGCCTTTGAGGAATCCCACGCAGCTGGGGCAGCAGGTGGCAGTCAGAATACCATCCAACCCCAGAAATTTCAGCCGCTCATCCCGGCCATCCAGCACCAGCATGTCCACCATGCGTCCGCCACAGTGGGGGCATGTGTCCTCCCGTGCCCGGCCAATGCGGACGGGAGATTTCTCGCCAGTGGTTCCCTTGACCATAGGATAGCAGGTATCGAAGCCCAGTCGGATTCTCTGGCCCTCCTTGTCGAAGGTCCAGCCTCCGATCTGCGCATAGCTGGATGGGTCTACATAGAGGCCCTTGCGCCAGGGCCGGGGATTTCGCTCCAGCTCCAGCAGAGTCTCCATTGCCTTGTCATCTCCTTGCATAGCAAGGCAACTCATCAGGTTGGAGGCCGCGCTGGAATATTCTGCGGACAACAGCGCATGGATCAGACCATCCCGCACATCGGCGGGAGCATGATAATAGATCTCACAGGGCCAGAACACCTCTGCGGCCAGTGCCACTCGCTGAATCTCCGGGGTGATGGCATCATGGTAGCCAAGCAGCTGCCAAAAGTCGGCGAACTCTGGGTCCTCCATATCAGCCAGCCTCTGGATGTTCTGTATCAAGTTTCTTTGTTTTTCGACAATTTGTTCCGGCATCCAGGCCAGAGCAGCTTGCCGTTCTTGCTCGCACTTACATTTCCAACACAATCCCTCATAACCCAATGGGGTTCCACAGCTGGGGCAGGTATATTTCAGACTCATGTTCTCATACTCCTTTCAGGCAATAAAAAAGCCCCACGCCGCACTGTCATAAAGACAGGCTGACGCAGGACATGAAGAAGCCGCGTTGAAGGAGCCGCATCCACCAGCAGATGTAGTTTCTTCAACAACCAAAATATTTTTTTCGTATCTTAAAGCAGCAAATTGCTGTCCAATATATTTGTTCATAGCGGCACCATTTGTTCTGAGCGTAGTTTTATATCTTATTATATCACAGCACCCCTTCAATGAAAATATTTTGTTGGAAATGCTAATGAAAAATTTTTGTGAATTTGTTAAGGCGCAGGGGCTGTTATCTCCATAGTGTCTGGATGGATCAGAGTGATTACTTTTCCCTGATGCAAGGCATAGTTGACTGTCTGTGCTGTACCTGAGCGCAGCTTTTTCTGATTATCAAACACACCGATAAGGTACTCTGCATGATCGACCATATAATAATTTCTTTTTTTATAACTGGAAACATCCGCAGAATGTGAAATAACAATAGAATCGTTTGCGTTTTGGATCAGCTTTTTCAATCTATGTTTACTCTGATCCGGCCATTTAGAGTCATAGCCGATGAAGGGAACTACAACGATAATTTTAATATCCTCGTATCCTGTTTGTGCTCTCAATGTCAGCAGCTGTTCTCCAGCCCACATATCCACACCAAGAGCACCGCCGACAAAAAAAGTACGGACAAATTTCTCGTCATGAAGTATCCGAAACTGCTCCAGGAGACATTCTTTTAATTTTTGGCATAGGGGATCTTCCTCATTATATCCAAAGCAAAATCTTGTTGGTCGGTGGCCGGTAATGGCGCAGGCATACTGATTCATATAAATCACCCTTGATAACTGCCTTGATTACGCATATAAAGCAAAAATAACGCAAATAATAATGCGTATAAAGGTTGTATTATAAAATTATAACACAACACATACGAAGTATCAAGAATTGCTTTCTGCTATGCTAAAAGAGCAGAGAGGTGAGCGTATGGACGAAGAATTTATCCGCAATCGAATCACAGAATTACGATTGAAAAAAGGCGTTTCAGAATATCAGATGAGCATGGAGTTAGGGCAGAACAGAAGCTATATTCAGGCGATTTCTTCTGGGCGTTCTATGCCGTCTATGAAGCAGTTTCTCAACATCTGTGAGTATTTTGAAATCACACCGCTTCAATTTTTTGATGCACAGGAAAATAACCCTCAGCTTATCAAGAAGGCTTTGGACGGAATGAGAAAGATGTCAGATGACGATCTGATTATGCTGATTGGTTTTATAAGTCGCTTAAACACAGAAAACTAACGATAGGAGGCAGTAAATGTCCCGTCGTTAGTTTTTTATTTTATGCGCAGCATATTGTGGCAAGCAATGCTTGTGGCTATCCATTTCGCCACAAACTGCTTGTTGAGGGCAGCGCCCCCAAGCCCCTTTGAACACA
>ENA-OPCL01002452-OPCL01002452.1-human-gut-metagenome-genome-assembly--contig:-NODE-2452-length-12055-cov-1.689833_pt1 | contig 12055 bp, 11 predicted proteins | sample MGYA00241251_ERZ501482 | MGnify/ENA primary metagenome ERZ501482 (study PRJEB25962, sample SAMEA2042581) | human gut metagenome | biome: human gut; feature: human-associated habitat; material: faeces... | reverse complement strand
AGGGCCCTCTCCCGATAATACCACCAGGAGGTTTTTTTAGAATGAAAAGAGGAAAGAAATATCAGGAAGCTGTGAAAAGTTTTGATAAGGCTGCTCAGTACGATGTTGCTGAAGCAATCAGCCTGGTAAAGAAAAACGCAACAGCTAAATTTGATGAGACAATCGAACTTCACATCAGAACAGGTTGTGATGGACGTCATGCAGAGCAGCAGATCCGTGGTGCAGTTGTATTACCACACGGAACTGGTAAAACTAAGAGAGTTTTAGTTTTCGCTAAAGGTGCTAAGGCTGATGAAGCTCAGGCAGCAGGTGCTGATTTTGTAGGCGGTGAAGAGTTAATACCAAGAATCCAGAATGATGGATGGTTAGACTTCGACGTTGTTGTTGCTACACCAGACATGATGGGTGTTGTAGGACGTCTTGGTCGTGTACTTGGACCAAAAGGTCTTATGCCAAACCCGAAAGCTGGAACAGTAACTATGGACGTTACAAAAGCGATCAATGATATCAAAGCAGGTAAGATTGAATACCGTCTTGACAAAACCAATATCATCCATGTTCCGATCGGTAAAGCTTCCTTTACTGAGGAACAGTTAAGCGACAACTTCCAGACGCTGATTGAGGCGATCGTTAAAGCTAGACCAAGCACACTGAAAGGACAGTACATGAAGAGTATCGTTCTTACACCTACTATGGGACCTGGTGTGAAGGTTAACCCGGCTAAATTCGCCTAAATAAATGACAAAAAAGATACCCTTTTGAAGGGTGTCTTTTTTTTATGTTTCCGAAATTTTTTCTTTAATATACTTTTTTATATTTGGCAAATGGGAAAAAAATCCGAGGGGGAACTCGCTCACAGTTGCGAAGGCCGCTGTTCCCCCTCGGACTCCCCCTTGTCGGCCACGCTGAAAAACAAAAAGGCTGAGTTTGCTGGAGAAGAAATAGATAATAGAGATATAATATGGTGGATACTTTTTAGGAATGGTTGCGATGTGGTGGAGCGACAATTTATTTCAATGGGTTGGTGAGTGAGTTTGTGGAGTATGTTGGAGGCGGGGAGGGTGTATCCGGGAGGGGGAAGCCTGAAGAGGTTCGTGAAAGTACTTAGGCTCTGGGATTTTGTGTTGAGCATAAAAATGGCACTGTTTGAGCGAAGCGAGTTTGACATTTTTATGATCGCTTTTAGCAAAATATCAGAGTCTTAGTACTTTAGAACCGATGAATTTTCCCACTCCGGATACACCCACCCCCGCCCTTGCATCTCCAATCATACCCATCACAGGGTTCCCTTCCTTTCTTAATAAAACATTAAAGTTTTTTACAGGATTTTGTGGTAATATGATACAATAATAAGAAACTTCAATAGAAAAGAAGGGGCGGTATGGCTGATAAGAAACGTAGAAATACTCCAAATACAGGAAATAAAAGAAATAACGGTCGAAGAAAAAAGAAGGGCAGGCTCAAGGGTCTGATTGCTGCAGAACTGATCGTAGTTGTCGTTCTTGTAATGATCGTGGGGCATAATCTGGGACTGGGAACAGGAATCACCAACTTCGTAAACAGTATCCGTAAACCTGCAGTCGAGGAACTGGATATTACGGGAATCAACAGCCCTTATGCGGTGCTCATGAATGCAAAAAGTGGCAAAGTCATCGGTGATATTAATGGTGAAGAACAGATGTATCCGGCTTCTATGACAAAGATCATGACTACAATCCTTGCGATTGAAAATCTCAAGGATCTGAATCAGGAGATTACGATTACAAACGATATGGTAGCGGATCTTTATGTGCAGGATGCAATGCAGGCTGGATTTCAGCCGAATGAGACAGTGAAGGCAATTGATCTTCTCTACGGAGTCATGCTTCCGTCCGGTGCAGAGTGCTGCGTAGCATTGGCAGACACCGTTGCGGGTTCGGTGAGTGATTTTGTAACTCTTATGAATGAAAAAGCAGAGAAGCTTGGAATGACAGGTACTCATTTCAGTTCCATTTCAGGACTGCACAGGGAAGATCATTACAGCACAGCAAAAGACATTGCGCTGTTGCTTCGTTATGCGATAAAAAATGACACTTTCCGTGAGATCATTGAAAGTCCATATCATTCTACATCAGGAACAAATATTCATCCGGATGGAATCACATTTTACAGTACGATGTTTAAGAATTTGTTGGATACTTCTGTGATCGATGGAGAGATCAAAGGAGGCAAGACCGGATACACGAGTCAGGCAGGTCATTGCCTCGCAAGTTTTGCAGAAATTGATGGAGTAGAATACATTCTTGTAACAGCTGGTGCACCGGGCACAGGTAATCCGCATATTGCTGATGCAGTAAAATTGTATAACCGGCTGGGTGAGTCATCCTCTGTATTGTATGGAAGATAATGTTCGGCAGGAGATACGAAGTTTTGGACGAAATTAAGAAAGTTTCTGAAACAGTTCAAGTGCAAGTTCTTTGAATTCTTTTTCTACAGAACTGAAAGTGCGCTCAGACAGGTCAGGAGTAGAAGACAGGGGGATGATCTCCCTGTCTTTTTCACCTTTCATAAGAGTTTTTAATTCCAGCTCCAGGATTTCATTATCAATCTGTTTCCATTTTTGATTCTCTTCATCAGTTAGGTCATCAAGATGAAATTTTTCCCAGATCGCATCCATGATCATAGATTCGATTTCCAGGTAGTTCTGCAGATGGACTTTAACCGGGCGGATGATATCGGAAATGTAACATTCACTTGCATCGTGCAGAAGACAGGCAAGAGCCATTCGGTCAGACCATCCACGCGCCAGAGCTTCATGAGCACAGTTAATGGAATGCTGTCCTACAGAATAAAACCACCGGATCTGCCCGCCACCGCGGCAGACAAGACTTAAAGCATGTGCAATATCTTCCAGATAAACATCTTCCGGGGCGATCTTCATGGGATCAAATTTTCGCCCACTGTATGTATTCATTACGCTCATAAATGACACTTCCTTTTTATTGTTTGAGAGATTGTTTTAGATATATATAATTTTAGTATACGCACTTTTTCTATAATATGAAAGAACATTTGGGAAAATGTTTGGCATTGCAACAGACTTTCAACCATTTTATTAGTGACAGACAGAAAAAATCCCCCTAAAACATTGATATATTCGGGGTACGGACAGCATATCATGTTTCAAAGGGGATTTTGATGTTCATTTGTTATTTGCCAAATGATAAATGAAAAGATGTAGTTTCAGAATAAAGTTTCTTCGTTTTCATCAAACAGTTTGTCGTTGATCTCAAAAAGATCAAGTTTGTGCAGAAGTCCGTAATATATAATTGCATCACGTTTCAGCTTGGGATATAATTGGGCTTTTCCGCAACGTTTCAATAATTCCTGAGTTTCTTCTACGCTTGCATCCAGACCGTAACACAGACACAGCAGACGGTTTCGGGAAGGATTCCGGCGACCGGCAAAAATCTGGTGCAGATAGATTTCGCTCATGCCTGCCTGTTTGGCGAGAGCTGCTTTTGAGATATTTTTCTTTTCAAACAGATGGTTTAATAATTCTGCTACATTTCTATTTACAAACTGTTCCTGGTTTTGTGACAGAAACTGAGTCAGATCTGGTGAATCCATAAGTTCCTGCTGTAAACCATCTGTATTTTTCTTTTTCATAATCCGCGCCTTTACTCATCGTTATTTTTGAACAATATATTGCTATTCGTGCTGCTTTACGAATAGTATTAATAGTAATACAAATATTCTATTTGTTATATTACTTGCTGAATAATTACTAATAAGTTATAATATTTTAAATAGTATACATAAATTAAAATATACTATAAACAGTTCTGAAAAACAATATGCAGACCGCATAGTAAAAAGGAATATCAGTTACAACAGTAACGAGTAAGGATGAGAAATATGAATATTTACGACAGTCTTTTGGGTGCAGTTCATAGCGAATATGATGTGCTCATGCTGATCAAAAAAAGTGAACGGGGCGAGGTCTCACTTGTACGTCACAGAGACAGCGGCACCCGTTATATTTTCCGGCATTTTTATGGAAACAGTGAAGTTTATCAGAAACTTCTGAATGTTTCCTGTCCAAATCTGCCGCAAATAATGGAAGTCGGAGAAAAAGATGGAAAGACAGCTCTGCTGGAAGAATATGTGCAGGGCGATACGCTTAGCGAGATCCTAGAAGGCGGTCTTCTGACAATTGCGGAGTCGAAACAGATTGCAAGACAGCTTTGTTCTGCATTGTGGGTATTTCATTCTATGGGTGTGGTGCACAGAGATGTGAAGCCGGATAATGTTATTATACGTGGAAAAGAAGCTGTTCTGATCGATTTTGATGCATCAAGAATATATAAAAGCACAATTCAGGAAGATACGCAGATTCTGGGAACAACTGGATTTGCAGCACCGGAGCAGTATGGCCTTTCGCAGTCGGATGGACGGGCAGATATCTATGCGCTTGGTGTTTTACTTAATATTATGCTGACCGGCGAACATCCTTCCAGGAAACTTGCAGGTGGCAGAATGGGAAGAATTGTTCAACGCTGTACAATGGTTAATCCATCAAAAAGATACAAGAATATTCTTCATCTGCTGGAGGTTCTGTAGCAAATTTTCTATAAAAATAGAGAAGAAAATAAAAAGAGATAAAGGGGAAAGTCAATGAGTAAAAAGTGTATAAAATGTGGGGAGATACTGCCGGATGACGCGTCTTTCTGCCCGCACTGTACAACAGTTCAGACAGAAAAGAAAGAGATAAAGACGCCAAGAAAGTGGAGAAAGAAAGCAGTGATAGGAGTGGCAGTTCTGGCCGTAGCTGCGGTTATCGGAATCGCTTTTTCTATCTATCACAGACCAAAAACATATGAAGGCGGTGCTCAGATCACTTATACGGATAAGGGAAAATCATACAAAGTTCTGCTGAGTTTTTCTGAGGAAGGCGGTATGACTGGACATGCCCAGGGTGAGCGCACAGATACGCTGTCGGAAGGCATGAACAGTGCACTTCCATGTCAGCTGTATGTATTAAACAAAGATACAGGAGAACTGGCTGGAGAAGATTTTTCCAAAGAGGTAGAGTCCTGTAAAGTAGATACAAAGCCATCAGAGGGATCGCAGAAAATGGAATATGTAGAACCGGTATACAATGAAAGCTTCCCAAATGCAGCGTATGTTTCTGATATCAATTATGTATCTGACAGTGGAACGAATGATATCCAGTGGACACTTACCATGAAGAATGGAGATACAATTTTTCTCAGTACGAGACTTACGATTGAAAAACAGCCGGCAGTCAGCTATTATCCGGAAGATACACCGATGGAGACCACCGAAGAGTTGAATGCCCTGCTTGCTTCCATTGAAGAAGAGGTACCCTCAGATACTCCGGTATATCTGCATCTTCCGGCAGTGACCTATGACGGAGATATCACTTTTGGCGATCATGTCTGGGGCATTTCAGGAAGCAAAGACGGTGATGCGGTGACTACTTTTACCGGAACTGTCAGTATAAAGGGACATGATGGTAACTATGCAGATCTGTCAGGGATTAATTTTGAAGGTAAGGGTGGAATCGGACTGGATGCGTATTGTCTGGTACTTCTTACCGATTGCAACTTCACGGGTTGGGATACGGCTGCTGTTGCACAGAATGGTGCATGGGTTAATGCAATGGAATGTACGTTCGCGAATAATACGGTTGGTTTGAAATTTAATACCTCTATGGCTTACGGTACTGCGCCAAACTATGTGAATAATACATTTACGGATAATGGAACTGCTGTCTGCATTGACAGTCTGCCGGGAAATGAGGTTATTGATTTTGCCGGAAGCGTGTTCTCGGGAAATGATACGGATATTGAGAATAAAGCAGATCATGCAGTAGATACAGCGAAAGCGACATTTGAATAAAGAACAGTCTGAAAGCTTCTGCGATATAATTTGCAGGAGCTTTTTTGTAAATAGAAACATAAACTATGCTGCGAGGTAATGGGTTTTGTTTCTTTTTCATTTTATAATAATTTATCAGTCTGTTTGCAGACAATAAAAAAGAAGGGAATGGGGTTTATATGAAAAGAAACAAAATCGCAATGCTTCTGGCAATGGCGCTTACTGTTACACAGAGTGTAGTTGTACCGGTAGCAGCGGAAGAACTCACAGCAGATGTTGAGCAGGAAGTGGAAATGAGCCAGGATGATGCTGATGCAGAAGCAGCAGTAGAATCAGAAGGGGCTGCTTCAGAGGATGCAGAAGTAAATATTCAGGAGGATGAGTTTTCCGTAGGAGACGGTGAGGATGCAGAAATCCAGGAAGAAGCGGAAGAAACGCAGAATGTGGATTTTACAGCCGGAGATGAAAGCATAGAGGCTGTAGGGGAAGAAGAATCCAAATATAGTCTGATGTATGATTTTATGGACGGGCATACAGGAAATGGTACTATGCTTCCAAACAGCCAGATGACGATTTCAACCAGCGTGTATCATTCTGATGAAGATGAGACAATTTCAGAAGCATACAAATTAGAACTTAAACCAATGGAAGATGATTGGGACTATACCGGAAAGGTAGATGTCTCTGTAGATGATAATAATATTGTTATAAATTCTCATGGGGTAACAGGAGCTTTTGGTATTTATGTGACAGTCAGCTCAGATGCTTTTAAAACATTTACCAGTAAAGTTTATTTTGAAATCAGTGAATATGTGATCATGCCGGAAAATGCCACGGATGCAGATGGAAATGTACTTAATCCTAAGGTGGGAGAACAGATTGATATTGCCAAAGATATGCAACCACAGCTTTTCCGTTATGAAAAAGATACGAAGAAGCTTAGTCCTGTAACAGGAGATAATTATAAGATTATTATTTATAGAGGGACAGATGAGGAAACAGGTGAACCTGATAATGACTACGATACAGAAGGATGGGAATGGATTGAAGTTTCCGGGCAGGAACTTCCGATATTGGAGAGAATAACGGAAAACGGTACCAGCTTTGCTCTGACAGCTCTGGAGAAAGATGAAGACGGAAGATGGAATTATATCGCAAGACGTGATTATCAGGTAGATTCTTTACATGATGATGGAGATGACGGGGATGATGGAGATAACGGAGACCATGGTAATAACACACCGATGCTGGGACCGGATGTTCTTACAGATGCAAATGGAAATAAACTGAATCCGCAGGTTGGAGAAGTAATTGATTATGCGAAGAAGGGCGTTGCTCTGTATCATTATGTAAATGGAAATTTAACAGGTGTTGGAGATCCAGAGACATTAAAAATTGAAACGGTGTATGATGAAAATGACTGGAGCGTACAGTATACGGAAGGCTGGGATGTTCCGACCATGACCCGAAAGACAAAAGATGCTACATGGATCTTTTTTAAGGCATGGGAGAAAAAACTGGAGACAGGAAGATGGGAAATAATTGATACAAAGAGATATGAATTTGATGCCACAGATAAAGTACACAGCCACAGCTGGGTGACTAAAAATGTTGTAAAAGAAGCTACCTGTACAGAAGCAGGAAGTAAGGTTGAAAATTGTGCTTCCTGTGATGCAGTGCAGACTGTGTCAATCCCTGTAAAAGGCCATACTGTAATGAAAGATGCAGCAGTAGCTCCGACTGTATTTGCAGACGGAAAGACCGAAGGAAGTCATTGTTCTGTATGTGGTACAGTCCTTGAGAAGCAGAATACAATAGCAAAAGTTCCAGGTACCATTTATCTGACAGCTTCTTCATTGAAAATGAAAACAGGTCAGTCCACAACTGCATTCAAAGCAACGGGATTTTCAGAAGGAGACTATGTTACAGCAGTTACTTCAAATAAACCGAGAACTGTAAAAGTAACAAATGTAAACAAAAATGGAACATTCAAGCTGACTGCCGGCAAGAAGAAGGGAAGTGCTGTAGTCACTGTTACTCTTGCAAGCAAAAAGACAGCAAGCTTCAAGGTAACTGTTCAGAAGGCAGCAGTAAAAACCACTAAGATTACAACAACAACGAAATCACTGACACTTGCAAAAGGAGCTACCTACAAGAAATTGGCTTCTTCTATTGCAGTTACACCAGTAACAAGCAAAGAGAAAGTTACATATTCTTCTTCAAATAAGAAGGTAGCTACCGTCAGCTCCAAAGGTGTGATCAAAGCGAAAAAAGCCGGTACAGCAAAGATTACTGTCAAATCCGGTAAAAAGAAAGTAGTTGTGACAGTAAAGGTCACAGGTGTAAAAACAACAAAGCTTTCTGGTGTTCCGGCAGGAAAGACTGTTTCCAAGGGAAAATCTTTCAAGATTAAAGCCATAGCAACACCAAAGAACACAGATGAAAAAATTACTTTTAAATCATCTAACAAAAAAGTTGTAACTGTAACATCTAAGGGTGTAGTGAAAGGCCTGAAAAAGGGAACAGCAACGATCACAGTTCAGAGTGGTTCTAAGAAAATGACATGCAAAGTGACTGTGAAATAATAAAATGAAGGTTACTGTTCGCAGCAACAAATAAAGTGTAAGAGGCGATCTCCGTGAGCAATTGCGGAGATCGTTTTTGTTTGAAATGCGAGATTTCTGCCAGGTACCAGAGGCTTTTGCCTGAGTATGAAAAAGATTATTTATAGACGATACTGCTTAAAAAGTGTTATAATAAAACAACTTAAAATACAAAAAGGGGACTGAGCAGATAGATGGAACCTGAGAAACTGATAGAAACATTAGCTGTGGCGGAGCGTCTGAAAGATGCCACCAGGCACTGTTATACATCCAGAGGCCGCAGGGAAAGTGTGGCGGAGCATTCCTGGAGAATTACGTTGATGGCATATCTTGTCAGTGATGAGTTTCCGGAAGCAAATCTGGAAAAATTAATGAAAATGTGCTTGATCCATGACCTTGGAGAGGCATTTACCGGGGACATACCAACCTTTGAAAAGTCAGAAAAAGATGAAGAAAAAGAAGCATCACTTTTAAACGAATGGATGATGCAGCTGCCGGAACCTTTTGTCAGTGAAATGCAGGAGCTTTACAGAGAAATGGAAGAGCGGAAGACGCTGGAAGCCAGAATCTATAAGGCACTGGATAATCTGGAAGCTCTGATCCAGCATAATGAGTCGGATATCAGTACATGGATTCCGCTGGAATATGACCTGCAGATGACCTATGGAGATGATAATGTTGCATTTTCTGAGTACCTTACTAAATTGCAGGATGAAGTACGTAATGACAGTAAACATAAGCAGCTCAAAAAGGAGAGAAATAAAATGAAAAGTAAAGTAACAGGAAGGCTAAAGAAAATATTTATTATACTGATGTGTATGACACTGGCGGTATGTCCAGTAATGACTGAAACAGTAAGTGCAGCTAATACCTCAAAATCTAACACCACAGCTAAAAAAAGACTGTCAGGATGGGTTACGGTACAGCGTGGACAGGTCAGATACTATAGATCCGGAAGGTATTTCAAAGGCTGCAGGAGAATCGGAAGAAATTATTATTATTTTAATGCAAACGGAATCCTGATGAAAAAAGATACAACTGTTCGTGGAGTCAGATACTATATAGAAGATAGTAATGGACGTGTTCTGGGGCGCAAAAAAGGATCTCAATATTATGCTCCAAATGGTAAAAGGCTCAACAGAAATCAGGCAACCGAACTCCGGGCATATCAGAACGCACGAAAAATTGTAAATAAGATTACAAACAGCAAAATGAGCCAGTCACAAAAATTAAAAAAATGTTTTATGTGGATGGTGCGGAACGGATATGGAGAGCGAGGATGGCTTGACTATGGTGGAGACTGCTGGTATGCAGCGAATGCCAATGAAATTTTTGAGCGCAGAAGAGGCAATTGTGTTCCGTACGCGTGTGCACTGGCCTACATGGCGAAGGTTATAGGTTACAGGAATGTTTATGTGTGTTCAAGAGGAACGAAAGCGGAAAACCTGCATACATGGACAGAAATAAATGGAATTGTATATGATTCCTATTTTGCAAAAAGACGAAACGTAAATAAATATTACGGTATAAGATATAATAAATTTGATTATCAATGTGCCCTCAGACAAAAACTTCCGGAAAAATATTCCTGGTCATCGAACTAAAATAAAGAAAACGTCTGATATATTTTGCGAAAAAGAAGGAACATCATGACGGATAGAAAAAGAAGGCGGACTTCCGACAGAGGTAACAGACGGCGGTCTGCGAAGGTGAAGTCACGAAAACAGAGAAAACAAAATAAAGGCAGAATGATTTTCTGTATTGCGATGGAAATGATCGTGGTACTTATACTTGTATTGGTCGTCGGATGGAATTATGGTATGGGGACGCAGCTGGTTGAATGGATTGAGCAGATGCGTAAGCCGGTTGTTAAAGAACTCGATATCAGTGGTATCAACAGTCCGTATGCGGTACTGATGCAGGTTCGCGGAGGCAGGGTGATCGGAGAAATCAACGGAGATCAGCAGATGTATCCGGCATCCATGACAAAGATCATGACAACAATTGTTGCAATCGAAAACCTCAAAGATCTGGATCAGGAGATTACACTGACAAATGAGATGTTTGAGGGGCTGTATGAGCAGGATGCAACACAGGCCGGATTTCAGCCGGGCGAGACTGTCCGTGCAATAGATCTGCTTTATGGAGTGATGCTTCCTTCCGGTGCAGAATGTTGTATTGCACTTGCAGATACAATTTCAGGATCTGAAGCAGATTTTGTGGCATTAATGAATGAAAAAGCTGCCAAACTTGGTATGAGTGGAACGAATTTCTGCGATACGACCGGACTCCATGATGCAAATCATTACAGTACAGCGAAAGATATTGCAGTACTTTTAAAATATGCACTGAGAAATGATACATTCCGGAAAATCATAGAAAGTCCGTATCATTCCACACCGGCAACCAATATTCATCCGGACGGAATTACATTCTACAGCACAATGTTCAAGAACCTGTCTGATACAGTTGTGACAGATGGACAGATTATGGGCGGCAAAACAGGATATACCGGAGAAGCGGGGCACTGTCTTGCAAGCTTTGCTGAAATTGACGGTACAGAATATATTCTGGTTACGGGTGGAGCCTCCGGAACAGGAATTCCACATATCAACGATGCGCTTACAGTATATAACAGACTTGGTGCAGCAGCACAGGCATTAAATGAGGGGGAAATAAAATGAAAAGAAAATTAGCAGTCTTACTGGCCTGCGCAATGCTTATAACGGCAGCCGCGCCAGCAGAAAGTGCTTTGGCAGCTTCCGGGACAACTTCCACTGTGAAGCAGCAAGCCCGGACAACAGTGAATAAAACAGTAAAAACGCCTCAAAGAGGATGGTATACTTTAAAAAACGGGCAGAAAAGATATTTTCGCAATGGTAAGTGTCTTAAAGGATTGCAAAAAATAGCAAATCGCAGGTACTTTTTTGATATCAAAACAGGTGTAATGAAAACGAATAATGTGACATACAGAAGAGTACTTTATTACATGAAAAGGGAATTGTAGAGGGCTGGAAAAGAGGAAGAAATTATTATAACTCTAATGGAAGACGCTTAAGCGGTGACAGGGAACAGCAATTTACGGCATATCAGAATGCAAGAAAAGTTGTATCGAGAATTACCAACAAAAAAATGACGCAGGAGCAGAAACTGAGAGCATGTTTTCGCTGGGTAATGCCATTTCCGCGCGCCGACTGGAGACTCTTTGCACAGGGCGGGAAATCCTGGTATGCAACGTTTGCCAATGATATTTTTGAAAGAAAATCAGGAAACTGTTTATCAAGTGCAGGTGCTTTTGCTTACCTTGCGAAGGCCTGTGGAGTCAGAAATGTTTATATCTGCACAAATGGACCGAGACAATGGGAAGGCTCCCATGGATGGGTGGAAATCAATGGACTTGTATATGATACATACTGGGCGCAGCGAAGAGGCTTCAGAAGATTTTATGCAACTTCATATAAAAAATATTATCATGAGGTTTATATGCGGATAAGGCTTTCCTAATCTGGCTAAAGATGGTATTATAAATGAGTCCGATATTGAAACATGGATTCCGCTGGAATATGACC